>Ga0228711_1003561_pt1 | contig 24202 bp, 23 predicted proteins | sample MedpolnodulmetaG_2_FD_177996 | JGI IMG/M metagenome (GOLD analysis project Ga0228711, IMG submission 177996) | Root nodule microbial communities from Medicago polymorpha collected in Santa Monica, California, United States - brown nodules | ecosystem: Host-associated > Plants > Roots > Nodule... | reverse complement strand
AAAAAAAAAAAAAAAAACTTTATTTGATGATAGTTGAATTGTTCTCCCACTTTTTAAAGCCGTAAAGTTATTATCAAATAATCTTACATTATATTTCAACATTATTTGACTCTTGAGTAGAAGAAATAAGGAACCAGCCTTTCATTTTAAATTAAGTTTTTTTCATTGAAACTTCATTTGTTCAATTAAGTTTTCATTTAAACTTCATTTTTTAAATAGACTAATATTATTAATTATTGTAAAGAAATTAATGTTTTTAATTTTAATAACTTTTAATCTTGGCCCCTAATAGATGAATTTGGATCATCTTCTTCACTCTACTATGCATCTCTCTCTTTCTTAATCTTACTCTCTATAAAAAAATAGAAAGTAATAAGAATTGTTTTTTATTTTTTTTAAAGAGCGAGCAACAAGAAAGATGTAGGAATAAAAACCAAATTTAACAAAAATAATTTTTTTAAGGAAAACATAAAAATAAGAGGATAATCTTTTTTTAGGTTCATTAAATAATTAATGTATATAGACTATAGAGAAATGCTAGCAACACACATTCTAACACACACTTTTCAACACACTCTCTTTGATTGGTTAAAATTCGCATGGATCCCACCAAATCATGCGGGTCCTATATTAATTTGGTGGATGATACCAAGTTTACCTAAGACTCAATAAATTCAAATCATCCAACTCCACATCCCTAAAACAACCATTGAAAAAATTGCACTCCAAAGTTTGAGATGATGACACCCGCACATTAACACTTCTTCTTTCATAAAATCCCCTAAAATTATGTATTATAATTGTTATAGTTTTTTGAAAGATATATTTGTTATATTGTTGGTATCATTGAAATTGAAAAAGATAAGAATAATTTGTAACAATATGAAAATACAAAGTATCTGTTATTTATATATATAATTTTAATCAAAATCAAATTAATTTTAATCAAAATTTAATAAAAATTATCATTTGTAATTTATACGGATTAGCGGAATAAGAAGAGCGGATGCTCGGCTAAACGTGAGTTGTTAATAATAAGAACAAATACAAGTGGTACATCAATGAAAATACATAAACTAACTAAAGATGTTGCCATCTTAGCTATATCAGGAACAACCTCCATTGCTTGTCAATATTATTTTGATCTTTAATTGCGTGTATTGCACATATCGAGATGTAGGTAATTTAATATTAATGCAAGAGAATTACTCTCTTTAACTGCAATTGAACCTTTGCTATAGGTGGTGATGATCGGTTTCTCAACCTTTGTATTCCCACTCACACGCATGCTCTAAACGGAAACTGGCCAGCAGCCAAACGCATCTTAGACAACGAAAAGAAGCTGATAAATGCTGCCATAACATATGGGCGGTCTACACTACTGCATATTGCTGCAGGTGCTAACCAAATTCACTTTGTCACGGAGCTATTGAAGATGCTTGATGACAATGATATAGCATTGCAAGATGCCGGTGGTAACACTGCTTTCTGTATTGCCGCTGCAGCTGGAAACATGAAAATCGTTGACTTAATGCTGAAAAGAAACCCCGATTTACCAATTATAAGAGGTGCATTAGGATATACTCCTATTCAGAATGCTGCTTTGCAAGGAAGATACAAAATGACATGGCATCTATATGATAAAACCATACATCATTTTGAAGACAAGGATTGGAATTTATTGTTCTTTGCTTGTATCTACACTGGTATCTATGGTAAGTATTACTAACGGTTGTAATTCTTTATAAAAAACTGTAATATTGCAACTGGTTTAGAGATCGAAATTGTCAAATAGGTTCTAACAATGGCGACATTTTGCTAACCATTTAAATAGATAGCTAGATAGACCCCATTATCTTTTGGGTGCCAATAGAAGTTAAATTCTTAAGCATCTTGAAGTTTGGCCGAGTACTCGTATTATATAGATAAAATTCATTTAAAACTTGTATTTATTTTAAAATAAATTGTTATAAAAATATGATGACATTGATTTTTTTTTTTTTATTTTTATTAATGACAAATGTTAGTAGTTAGATTAATATTTATTATTTATGTTCATTCAAAATGTTTGAACTAAGGACTTGCAACTCTTAGTTATTACACAACTTATATTCATTATCTATTGATTTTTTTGAATCGAAGTTGATCAAACCACTGTTTCAGTGACATTGAACTCATTCGTGGTTAAAATTTTGAGTGCTTTTGCAACATCGGTCCACTAGAGCACATTAGATTTTTCCACAACTTCGCAACTACAAAAACATTAGACATAATATTTTTTCCAATTGCAGACTTGGCATTAAAAATGGCAAGAGATATGAATGACCTAGCTTTTGCACGTGATGTGAATGAAGACACAGCTTTGCATTTCTTGGCTCAAAATCCAATGGCATTGGATTATCGCCCAGAAAATGTTCAAATTTCCATCATGACCAATCCTGGTAAATCCTTGCATTAGATTTTATATTTTATTAATTCTTTTACATTGGTTTCATTAACTTAAGACACCAAATTTGTATTGCGCAGGCATGAAAAATCATGTGGTATTACAATTGGTTAAATTTCTTTGGACCATGATTCTTGAAAAACACCACTCATCAAAGGAGGAGCTAGATAAAATCATTAATCATCCTTCTCAACTAATATTTGATGCTGCAGAAGATGGAAATTTTGGATTCTTATCAGAGCTTATTAGTGTTTATCCAAGCTTGATATGGGAGGTGGATAGCCAAAATCGAACTATTTTACATATAGCTGTATTGCATCGCCATTATAGTATCTTCAATTTTATACATCAAATAGGGCATATAAAGAGTACCATAGTGACATTTGAAGATGACGACGGAAACACTTTATTGCACTTGGCTGCAAAATTAGCACCACGAGATCAACTTGAATTGGTTTCTGGAGCAGCTTTTCAAATGTGCCTTGAGTTATTATGGTTTGAGGTACGATCTAACCCCTTAATTTATCCCATGAACTTGCATTTTTACAAGTAGCCGTCAATTTTTCTCCACTAGATGGGCCCGTAGTTTAGGCTGCTGGGTTGGGCTCTTTACTTGTTAAGTCCAAAAACAATCAATCAGTTTCGGAAAATTGCTCTTTAGGCATTCAGTTTTTCTCCCAGCCATTCAATATATGGTGGTAGTCTTATTAGGGTAAAATGCTTAAATATCTCTCCTTATCTACTATTCAACCAATGATTCTTACTGCATCCATCATACCACTCAACCCTTAGAACATTCCATGAGAAGTTGGAATTCAAGACAGATTGACTAGGCTTAAATCTTAAGCAACTGATGAAGCTTCTTTTCTTAATTATCACAACACGTTAAACAAAGCCACAACCAACGATGTATCTCAAAAGTTCATAAACCTTATATATAAATTGCATCACCACAACAACACAATATATGGAAACAAACTCATCTGAAAGCAATTCTTTTATACTCCAATATACCAGTTATTATTTATAAACTCACAGAGCATATTGACGATCAGAGAAAGAGAAATTGAGATGTAATTCTCATTTTATTGTTGTGTAAAAAATCTGATTTACATAGAGTGCTGCTATTGATTTATATACAAAGTTATAAAACTATTGAAGAACTGTAACTAATGTAAAACTAATAACTAGGGAAGAACTAACAAACTTCTCTACTATAAATGAGATAAATTAGCATCTTTATTAGGTCATATCCCCCCACAAGCTGGACTATGTATGTCACAAAGGCCAAGCTTGGAAATTAAGGAGCCAAAAGCGGGCGACAACAGCGGTTTGGTCAGCATATCAACAAGTTGAGTAGAAGAAGGAATATGAAGGAGCCCAATTTGAATTTTCTCACGGACCACGTGACAATCAATCTCAATGTGTTTAGTTCTCTCATGAAAGGTGGGGTTGTGAGCGAGATAAATAGCAGATTTATTGTCACAGTAGACGGAGGCAGGTTGTGAAAAAGTAATATGTAGATCATGAAACAAATATTGCAGCCACTACAATTCACAAGAAAGGCTAGCAAGAGCGCGATATTCGGCTTCAGAACTTGACCGGGAAACCGTATATTGCTTCTTGGACTTCCAAGAGATGAGAGAAGAACCTATAAAGACACAGTATCCAGAAACAGAGCGACGGGTAGCAGGGCAAGATGCCCAATCCGAGTCAGCAAACCCAGACAACTTCAAAGGAGAATTGACAGAGAAGAAAAGTCCCTTTGCTGGGCAACTCTTCAAATATTTCAAGACTATAAACAAATTGACTTAGTTGCTGGACAGAAAATGCAATATCTGGGCGAGTTGTAGTGAGATACAAAAGGCAGCTAACTAAGCGTCTGAAAGCAAAATTATCATGATACAAGGGAGAATCTGAATCATGTAGTTTCAAGGAAGATTCATAGGGAGTAGAACAAGGCTTCACAACAAGATGGCCATTGTCAGAGAGCAAATCCAACGTATACTTGCGTCAATTGAGCAAGATACCACTCGAAGATCGAGCTATCTCAAGACCAAGAAAGAAGCGAAGTTTGCCAAGATCTTTAATACTGAATCGTTGATCCAAGAAAGATTTGACATGTTGAATTTCAGTGAGATCATCACCCGCGAGGACAATATCATCAACGTAAACTAGAAGCGCTGTTATTTTTGTACCAGAAGTCTTTGTAAATAAAGAGTAGTCAGCAGAGGAATGTTGGTAACCAATGGAAACAAGAGCTGCTGAAATTTTGGCATACCACTGTTGACTTGCTTGTTTAAGGCCATAGAGAGATTTGTGAAGCTTACATACTTTGGTTGTCTCTGGGGAAGAGCTGGGAACCATAAGGTCAGGCGGGAGTTTCATGTATACCTATTCATGAAGGTCTCTGTGAAGAAAAGCATTATTGACGTCAAGTTGCTCAAGAGAGAAAGTATCGAAATAGTCCACACCTTCCATTTGAGTGTAACCCTTGGCGACAAGACGAGCTGTATGATGCTCAATGGTCCCATCATCATTGAATTTTACCTTATAAACCCACTTGCACCCAATTGGAATTTTGCTCGGTGGGAGGTCCACAATTGACCAAGTTTCACTAGCACCAAGAGCTGTTAATTCAGATTTCATAGCTTCTATCTAACATTCAGATTTACAAGCTTGGGTGTATGTTTGTGGCTCAGTGGTGGAAGATATAGTAAGACAATAGTTTTTATAAGGGATATCCCATTTATCATAAGATAAAAAGGAAGAAATGGGGTAAGCAGAATTACCTGATTGGTGCAGAGAAGAGGTTAGAAGACTGCAGTGATAATCTTCAAGATAACTTGGTTTAGTTTTAGGTCTTGTAGAACGTCTTCATGCATCGCTGATAGGAGGAGGAGGAGGAGGAAGAGGAGGAGGAGGTGCATGAGGAAGAGTAGAAGTTATAGGGGTAGACTCAAATGAACGAGTAGAAGATGGTGTAGGCAAATTATTAACCTGAGTTGGCTGATGAAGGATGAAATCATGCTCAACAAGGGGGTGAGATCATAGGAATCAAAAGAAGTTTGGTGACTAGATGAATTAGAAGAAGATGTGAGAGGGGAAGAAAAAGGAAACTAACTTTCATAGAAAATAACATTTCTTGACAAGAAAAAGGCATTGGAATGGATATCATAGAGAAGATATCCTTCTCTATATCCAAGAAAGACAAATTTTCTATATCCAAGAAGTTTTGTTGTATAGTGGAAGCAAAAGCTAAGCAACCAAAGACCCGTAGGTGGAGAAGAGTACGTGGCTGTTTATGGAGTAATTCGTATGGGCTTTTATTGTGCAAGAGAGGAGAAGGTATGCGATTTATAATATGCACTGCATGTTGCATAGAAAAATGCCAAAAATAAATAGGAATTTTTTATTGAAAGGAAAGGGCTTGGGCAACATTAAGGATGTATTGATGTTTCCGCTCAACAATGCCATTTTGTTGAGGGGTTTCAACACAAGATCGATGATGAATAATGCCTTTAGCTTGATAAAAGTCAGACATTAAGAATTCAGGCCCATTGTCACTTCTTAAACACTTGAGTTTACAGTTGAATATAGTTTCAATGAAAGAAATAAAATTGGTGAGATGTTGTCTAGCCTCACTTTTGGTTTTCATGAGAATGATCCATGTAAAACGACTAAAATCATCAACTAGTGTAAGGAAATATTTATGGCCAGAAATGGATGGAGTGGCATATGGTCTCCAAATATCAGCATGTAATAGATAAAAAATATTAGAAGTGCGAGTGAGACTATGGGGAAAAGATAACTTTCTTTGTTTTGCATAATGACATATTTCACAAGGAGATCAAGATTCTTTTAAAATTCACAAAGGGAAATTGTGATGAAATACATTTATGTATTAAATCCGATATATGTCCTAGTTTAGTGTGCCAAATGGAAGAAGTTTGTGCGGTGTCACTGAGTGCTTGAGAGACAAAGTTACAAGAAAGACCAGAACTAGAACCAAAATCTTGAAGTTGAATTGATAAAGGTTTTAACACAAATAATCCTCCAAATCTCTCAGTTGCACCGATGATTGTCCAGGTTGAAATCTGCAAAATGAAACAACCATTAATGGTGAAGAAGACATCATAAATTGTGGTGTCTAAAAGCTGGGTGGCAGAGATCAAATTAACATGGAAATTAGGGATGTAATAGACATCATGTAGAATAAGGGATGGAGAAAGTTGCACGGTGCCAGAAATTGTGGCAATGGTTTTCTAGCCATTAGGTAAGGACATAAACACATGAGAAATTGTCTGATAAGAGACAAAGTTATGTAAGGAATGTGTGATATGGTCAGTGGCACCATAATCTACAACCCAGTGGTCAGAGATCTTACCAAAAGTGGGAGAAGAGGATGAACTTAAAGTTGCAGGATTAGATATAACAGAGTTGACAAAAGGTTGATTGGGACTAGGATTCGAGGGTGTTGATGAAGCTTGTAATGTTGAATGTTGTAGAAGCTGTAAAATTTGATTATATTGCTCTTGAATGGTGTTGATAGTAGCTGAAGTGGGATTGGCGTGGCTTTCTCTCTGTGAGGCATTAGAAGCGGTAGCAACAACATTTACAGACTTAGAGTTTTTATGTTGATAACCAGGTGGATAACCATGTAAGGAAAAACATGTGTCAATAGTATGATTGCGTCTACCACAATTAGTGCAGGTTCGATTATTAGAACCACGACCTCCATAATGACTTCCACGACCTCTGTCGCGGCCGTCATGGTGAGTAGAAGCGAAACTCGAATAATTATTGCTAGAATTAGAAGTAGTTTGCTGAACCTGCATAACAGAAGACTGGTGATCGACAGAATTATCAGTAACAATAGAAATTAACATCTGTCGTTCTTATTGAAGAACCAAGGAGAAGCATCAATCAATATCAGGTAAAGGACCGAGAAGCATGATTTGAGACCGAACATTTGCATACTATTCATTCAAGCCTTTCAAGAATTTGATGACTTTGTCTTGTTCTTTATGTCTCTTCAAATCAGATGTAGCACCACAGGTGCAGGGAATAGCACACGAACAATCTTTGAGAGGTCGAAAATTTTCCAATTCTTCCCAAAGTGTTTTCAAATGAGTGAAATAAGAAGAGATATATAAGGTACCTTGCTGAAAGCGAGCAATTTCTTCGAGAAGGTCAGCGATTCTAAAGATATCGCCGTGTGCGAACCGCCGCTCTAAACACTTCCAGACCACCGCGGTGCGATCACACCACATGATTGCCATGCGATGGTTTTTGAAATAGAGCGTTGGATCCAGGAAAGTACCATATCGTTGCAACATATCCACAGATCATAAAGAGGATCAGACACGGCTGGAAGATTAAGAGTACCATCAACAAATTTCAACTTGTTCTTGGAGATTAATGCTACCTACATTAACCGAGACCATGACTGATAGTTTTTGTGATCAAGAAGAGGGGTAACAAGTATAATAGATGGATTCTCATTAGGATGAAGGTAATAAGGATTGGTAGGTTTTGTGGCAAAATCATCAAAAGGTTGAGTCTCCATTGATGAATAGTGAAGAAACACAATCGCCGGAAGGAAGAAAAACGGAAGTGAGCTAATCTGATACCATATTGACTATCAGAGAAGGAGGAATTGAGATGTAATTCTCATTTTATTGTTGTATAAAAAATCTGATTTACATAGAGAGCTGCTATTGATTTATATACGAAGTTATAAAACTATTGAAGTACGGTAACCGATGTAAAACTAATAGCTAGGGAAGAATTAACAAACTTCTCTACTACAAATGAGATAAATTAGCATCTTTATTATGTAATAGAGCAGGGTGTTTAAACAACTCATAATTGTGAGGCATTTCATCGAATAGTTGTTGCACAATTTCTTTTCAAAAATATATCAAACCTACAATAGCAATACGAGAGGGATAAAATCTTAATATGGAAACTTCGCTACCCTGAATAAATCTCCAACGACAACAAAGAGTTTTCAGATTCCTAGAATTCATCAACATAAGAAAATACCCAAATCCCTTAGCAATTGGAAGAAAACTCTTAACCTCTTGCAGGGTTCAAAACTTTCACTTACCACCACTTTATGGCTGACACCAGGAGGCTCTGGAGATGGTGGAGACATGGTGAGGTGGAGCAAGATGGTTGACACAAGAGAAATTGAATCCGCAAGAAACACAGTCAGAATCATGGAGTTTGTGCTTTGGAATCAACAACTTGCATCAATTGCGTCCTCGACACAATCAGATGTTTTATCAGTGACAAATTTCATAGATATTCTTTAGGAAAATGCTAACAAGTGCCCTAAATTTAAATTGAAAATTTTATCTTAGGATTTCTGCATTCAACATATTGAAATATAAAAAAACAAATTTTTTTACATGAAATTATCAATTGTTGCTATTTCCAAATCCTTAAGAAGTATCCCTAGGGTACTTGTTAACAAGACCCTATTCTTCATACCTTTCTTTCTAATTATTGTTCCCTTTTTCAGAAGATTAAAATAATATTTTCTTTTTAGAATTATCCCTTAATTGTTGGATCAAGATACACATGTCCCTTTTCGCTCATCAATTGTTGATTCCACTTCCACTCGGATGACTTGGCTTTCTTATATGTGGATCATAACATTTTGTTTTGGATATCAGTTATCAAAAAACAACAAAACAAAAAGCCAGTTACGTTCAAGAACCATATTAGTTGTTCTTAGTCAAGAAAAAATATCGGTTTCCAGGCTACTGTTTCGGATTGCTCCAATGTTTTCCTAGAAAATCAGAAAATTCCATTGTTCAGAAAAATAAAAATGGCTGATATGGTTATGGATGGTCACTATTGAAATGAGGGGAGGGTTCTAATCGTTGCTTATATATAGACATGTATTAGATTGTATAATTCGAATCGTGTTTTTTTCGGATTATATAATCTGAGGATGCAGATTTCCTGCTGTAACAGCAGGATGCTGTAAGGCGTGTGAGCCGTCCGATCAAAGATAAGTGGCTGAGATTAAACTGTGTGAAAACTAGCAGAACAAATCTGAACCGTTGGATCAATGCTTTATGGCTGAGATTGACAACTGCGTGTAACTAGGTGAAGCAGTTACAGCAGGGGATCCAGGTCCATAATCTGAATAGGGGAAGCACAGTAACAGTTGGGTCTTGATGTAACATTGTCATATTATACTATATAAATTTAACACACTAATTCCTTTTATATATCTATTTTACTTAACATGTATGAACATTTTCATATGATAGAAAGTAAAGAAGATAATTCTGCCAGCACAAATAAACTTTAGAAACTCTGAAGGCTTGACTGCACAAGAAGTGTTCTCAAAGGAGCATCAAAAACTAAGAGAAAATGCAGAGTCATGGATGAAGAAAACCGCAGAGTCTTGCATGCTAATTTCAACCGTCATTGCTACTGGAGTGTTCGCTGCTGCAACTACGCTGCCAGGCGGTACCGATGACACAGGAAAACCAAACTACTTGAAGAAACCATCATTCTTGGTGTTTACAATATCAGATGCACTTGCATTTATCTCATCTTCAACAACATTGTTGATTTTCTTGTCTATTCTTGTATCGCGTTATGGAGAGTATGACTTCTATAAATCACTACCTTCAAAGCTAATATTTGGATTGAGCACATTATTCATCTCCATATCAAGCATGATGGTAGCATTTAGTAGTTCCTTCTTCATAACATACTACCATGGTTCGGTGTGGATTCCTAGTTGCATTTCAATTCTTTCCTTCCTCCCAATACTTTTCTACATAAGTTTGCAATTTTCATTGTTTTCAGATGTCATTTACTCAATCTACTATTGGAAGACTCTATCTGAGCCTGGTAAAAATGTGATTTATGCAATAGAGAAGTAGTGGATTATTATCATAAGGAAAATGTTTATTGGTACGAGGGAAGTGTGATAATAAACGCAAGAATAATCCTATTAATGCATTCTTCTCTTGTAGAAATCATTTGAAACAAATAGAAGCACTCTTGTTGTAATATATATATGGAATCATTGGTTTTTGTTAAGTTATAAAGTTGTATTAATATGTTATTTGATTTGTTTGTAGAAGTTGTTGATGTTAGATAACGTTATGGAATAATATAGTTTTTATGTTTTTATTTACTTTCTCTTCCTTATAAAGGTGGTTTAGTCTGTGTACTTGGTGTGTATATAACTTTTAGCGTTTTCCTCCTCATCCTATAGTTTGATGATTGCAACAACATGAGTATCTGAACAATATATTCAGATACTGCATAAGAATTATGTTTGTAAGATAATTCATAGCTATAATACCTTGAGTTTATTAGATAATATCACATCTCTAATTTATTGGAAAAAAATTGGCTCACAAAGAACTAGTTCAATGAAGAAATTAAATTCTGGTAGAAGATCCTTAATTACATGAGACTCAATATACTTAAGATATCATACATGTTTAGCTAGTTACACAAAAACAAGGAAAGAGTACTCACTAAATTTATAGTTTAAGGCACTATTTTAGTGTTTGGAACCACGTCAGTTGCCTCTCATTTGCATGTCTAGCAGAAACCAGAATTCCTAACTTTTCAATCTCACGGAAAAATAAGACACTGAGACACGGTCTTATGGTTTCTGTGTTTTCAAACGAATCCAAACGCATACTTTAAGTATTAAAAAAGGGATCCCTTAATTGCAAACAGGTCATCTTCAAGCCTAAATTGGAAAAAAGGTGGATACATATGAGCATAAGAAGCATTGTTTTGCAAAGTATAAAAGTAAGGCATAAATAAAATCAACAATATAATTTTGCAAACCATAACCTGATGCATAAAAAAAATCAAATGATGCTTCAATTCAAAACACAAAACATAAACTTGACCTCAAGCAACCATGCTACAAACATCAACTAGAAGAAATTAGAATGAATCATTGGAATGGATGAGTTGGGTGAGGACCGGGAAATATCATAGTGGACTTCGACCAACCACCTAAATGATTTGAACATCATATCCTCATCCAAAACCATAAGACGTTGGGTATACAGGTAATCTTACTTATATGTTCAATATTTTTAGTACCACATCAACATCTAAAGCAAACCTTTTCTATATGGACTGCTTATATCCAGAATTTTCATACTTATAAGAAAGATATTAAACCTGATGAACTTGAAAGCTCTTCTTTTGTATAGGAATCCTAATTGGAATGTTAAAAGGATAGAATAGCAAGAAAATAATAACTTGAATATCTCACAAAACTTACGTTAATTGATAAGCTCAAGTAAGTGTCAATCCAAACATTCAATAATTTTCATATGCGTACCAAATCAAATCCATAAAAATTGTTCCTTGCGAATTAGGTAATGTTAAATTTCCCTACACAAGTTACCGAAGCACGGTGGCAATATGGTCATATGTGTTTTTATTCATAAACTTTGAAATTGTTAACCAAATTCCCAATGTTTCTTTGAAAATATATTTTGTTAATTACACGCTGTTGAAATGAGATAACTATGTCATTTAACAATTATTAAAAAAAATAAAAAAATTAAGCAAGTGGATGTAGCTTTGCGTATTGACAAAATTCGGTTGAAAGTAAAGAAAATCAAAACAAATACTTCTTCAAAATAGATTTGAAAGCGGATCTTAATTAGTAAAATAGTTGATTTTACAATTTAAAAAATGGAAAGATTTTATTTAAACTAAGGCAATAATGTCCTTTTAAATTTAGTTAACTAATTAAGAAAGAATATAATGTACAAGCATAGGGTGGATTAGGCCAAAATCCAAACTAAACAATCAAGGACATAAACAACGTTTATCCCTTTAAAAATTAGTAGAAAACTCAATGTGATAAAACGTTGGTGAAGAAAAAAAGAGTGCAAGGCAAACAAAAGTTTGAGCAGTTATCGTCCAAACAAAAAAATTTGAGTCCTTAAAATACATACATTATCAAAAAGGGAAACCTAACCTATTTCAGTTTAAACTATATGAAACACACAAGAGAGAGTCCTATCAAACAAAATCATTATTCTGCAACCGATGGGAAGCAATCTTGTTTGTAGAACTATTTTATTCTATGAAGATATGGGAAATTATGAGTCGTCATGTGTTGTTAGTTAATTCAACACAATTCACCCACTTGTTTTCCTGACCTCCCAAAGAACTGAATCATGATTCTTGAAAGCAAGAGTAACCAATTAAGAGTCTAGCTATTTCCAACAAAAGAGAAATCTAACCCTTTTTTTAGGCTATCACAATTGTATGCATAACCGCGGTGAGCTCTAGATGGAAAGCAGTGAATAGGTTTAGATTTTGAGAAAGACAACCTACAATAGCAGCATTACTATCTCTAAAAATACCACCACAATCAGCTGGTTCAAGGATCCCTTTTGTTGTGCCGTCTATGTGAGAAACAATGGAAGGGTGTCATATAACCTCTTTAATTTGAGGAGCTTTGGGAGCATGGGTTAAAACGAAAATGGTCTTAAGATACACAAGTTCATGCATAGTTGAGAAAAAGCTCACCGTATAGAATGGTTATAAACAAGAGAAGTATTGGAGATCACCATAAGAGAGACCGATTTCTAAGAAATGGAAGGAATTACTATCCAAAATAGTTGAAGATGGACCCTTAATAGAGGATTTTACTAATAATGATAAGGGTAAGTTGTGGATTTAAAATTACTATCCAGGGTTTAACAAAATTAATTACTTTTAAGTGTTTTTCAATTAATCTGTTTGTTACAAAAGAGCTTCAAATATAATTCTTTTTTTTAAAAAAAAATAAAAATATCTACTTAAAATTGAAATATTTGCAACTCCTTTTTTATTGTCTAATATTTTATCTTTTCAAAATGGCTAACTAATCAATAAACAATTGGTGGGGGAATTCATTTTACTGCTTGCTAATGTTACATTGCAGGTTAACAACGAAGACAGATGGCTTTGGACGTTGGAGAGCTCACATTCATTCACTGTTCGTAGTCTGTATCATTACCTTACTATCCAACCGCAGGTTGAGTTACCAGTTGATGTCTCTTCTATTTGGCTCAAGGATGTGCCTCTCAAGGTGGTGGTGTTTGTGTGGCGTTTGTTTCGGGACAGATTGCCTACTAAAGACAATCTCCTCCGGCGAGGTGTTATTAACCATGATTCCAGGTTGTGTGTGGCAGGGTGTGACTTTGTTGAATCGTCTCCTCATTTATTTTTGCATTGCAATATTTTTGGTTCTGTTTGGCACTTGATTTATAGTTGGATAGGTGTCTCGGTGACCAACCCTTTTTATGTGCCTGATCATTTTCATCAGTTTGGTTATAGTGGTGGGATCGGGAAAAAGCGGCGCTCAATTTTACAGGTTATTTGGTATGCAACTATCTGGGAAATCTGGAAGGAAAGGAACAACATGTTGTTTAAGGGCAAAGCTAGCCCCGTTTTTCAGGTGGTTGATCGGATTAAGTCCATCTCCTATATGTGGTTGAAGGCGAGGCACATTACTCTTCCCTTCAATTTGCATGGCTGGTGGCTTAGTCCGTTCACCATATTGGGCATAGGCTAATTTTCCTTTCTTTGTATTCTCTTTTTCAATTTTGTTTCCCTTTGTAAATTTTGTACAGACCTTGCCGTTTTTCCTCAACACTCCTTGTGTGAGGATTAACACTTTTATGTGGTAATATATTTCATTTTAACCTCTTCAAAAAAAAAAATCAATAAACAAAAATAAATATCTAGCAGAGAAATTACTTATGAACAAAGCTAACAATTTCCTAGAATTTGCAAAAACAATTGCACCGGAAAACTTGGTAGTAAACTAAATACGATAAAATGAAGGGAAACAGTGTAATTTAACATTGATTTAAATCATTTTGACTCACAAAATCCTTCAAGTCTTTATCATATTGGTCTTTATCTTAACCTGACCCACAAACAAATCCTTAGGGTCCGTTTGATGGTCATGATAGAGAGACAAGATATGATACATTAATCGTATCCTGCTTAAATCTCATGTTTGATGCACCAAATGGATAGGATAAAATAAACCATTTTTTCCTATCTTATCCTGACTTTCCTTTGTAATTTCTAACCTGAGTATAAGCTGGGTTAGAAATTATCCCGATGGGATTAGAAGATCATTCTTTATTTATTATCTTGATATTTTGCCATTTTTAAAATATTGTCATTTTTAAAATAATGATAGCATGTATTTTCTATTATAATAGCATGTATTTTCTATTATAATTAATAACATGCCATTTTTATAATATTTAACTAATTATGAGAGCAATTTTTTCATTTAATTATAATGATATCCTGTTTGTTATCATGTGTGCATCAAACACATGATAGGATTAATGTTTATCATATCTTATCTCTATCCAATTTTATATCATATCCTACCTCTATCATATCCTGACCATCAAACGGACCCTTAAAGTCTTGCACCAACTTAATTTCTTATCATACGATTCATGTTGCTATTTCCTATCAATAAATTATTTTTCCCTTAAAAACCTAATTACTAATATTTCTCAATACCCTTAAAAAAACTCAGATTTCTCAGTAATAAAAGAGTGAAATCCAAGGATACTGTATCGAAATTGGCTATTTGTTTCCATTCTTTTTTCTTACATTTGCATACACAATTTCTCCATTCTTTTCCTTTTTTTTTTTTATTGTCCAACATATGAACATAATTCAAAGTGGGAAAACTTGTAATCGATAAACACCATTAAAACAAGGCTTTTATATGTGTTTAGTCCCTGCAAATAGGGGTCATTTAAAAAATAGTCCCTGCAAATAGGGGTCATTTAAAAAATAGTCCCTGTATTCGTTAATCCTGGCAATTTGCCCTCGCAAAATTTAATCATTTAAAATTTCGTCCTTCTCTCCATTTAATCACTGCTACGTCACTAATTTGATGACGTGGCAATCACTGCATATTCTTTACCATCGGAATTGGTAGCATGGTAAACATTGGCATGATAATAAATTAATAATAAAAAAATAAATAAATAGAATCAATTCAATGGCAGTACTGAATTTTCTCCTGAGCAGAATTTCCCCACAACAGAAACACGACCCCTTGCTTAACACATCAACTCTTTTAAAACACAACAACAGATTGATTTTGGTCATTTGTTGTTGATGCCGGCGAACCACTTGGTGCAGGACGAGAATAAGGAACATGAGATGGTTTTGGAACTATTATCTTTGCTCGGCAAGTTACACGTCTGTTATCCATCCATAGACACAAATGAGAAGAAGAAAAATTTAAGCACTTCAAAAAATGTCACTTGAAATAAAAAGTTGCTTTGTTTCAAAGAAAGTTGACACCATAATGAACTCAAAGTATATCATCAATGTTATGTAGTAAAGATTTCGTGGATTGCACATACATTAAGAAAAATTGACAATAAAAATGTGAGAAGTTCTAACACATTGGTAGAAGATTTTTTACAAAATAGATAAAAATAAAGGTTAATGTTTAAGGATCATACCCAAGTATTTTAAATTCGACACATGCTTTGTATTGGAATGGGATCTCCATCAGAGCAGCCAAAGAAAAAGCTGCTTCCTTTTCAGTTTGACTTGTATTTTTCGAAATGATTTTCGTGAAATTAACAAACTATACAAAACAAAAACAATATGTGACCAATTGATGAAAAAAATAATGTATCAGTTATCTTCTGCCTAATGTTGATCATTAGATTAATTTAACGACTACAGAGCAGTTAGATTATCCGATGCCTTACACTTACCTGAAAAGATTTGCATCAAAGTATACTAATATCGGACGAATTCAAATAGGTAATGACTTAAGCCACACGTTTTTACTGTACTATTGCTAAGTAATACCAGAATCGCGTGTCAGAATTTTGTCATCAAACTTTTCCATGTCTTCGCAAGGTCCATCACCAACTCCGACCAGAACTATACCAAGTGGATATTTACTGTACCGTAAATAAAGAATGAACATTAATGTAAATTAAGCACATGAAACTGTTTTGAAGTACCATAAAAACAGAACGATAGGAAAAGAATAAATAGCATCATATTAGTCCCTAAATAATGAAAATTGTGTTCATGGCTTCTAAATGACATCCAGTCCATCAAATTAGCTACCTTGCATCAGAAATTGCTTTGATCGAGATTAATATACATATACAATTCCAAAAAAGATTCAATTTCATCCCATATAACACTGATTTCAACCTACTGCAGAACAAACACATTTTCACAAACACTTGGCATGCATACTTTGAATAAACTAGGTGGAGTATTTAAGAGAAAATTGAACCTGAGATCTGACATTAGCACACAGTATCCAAAAATTGGAGGAATTTCACTTTGCAGCTACAAACTCGAGAATTGTATGTTGTAGATAAAAACACATCAATTTCAAAATTAGTTTCAATTTCAACCATAAAACGCATCAATTCAAAATTAGGAATAAAAATCAACAATCTATACATTATTATGGCATAAATGATATACAAAATCAATTCGACAAAAAATGTGGTCAAAGTTGGAGTGTTTGTATATGACAAAGTCTTTGGCTCATCGGCAATTCTTAAAGCAACAACTTTACTCATTCAAGATGGTAGAGTCAAAGTCCATCATGAATGATGCCTTGTAGATGATGAAGAAGGTGATGTTTCTCACCTTATGAATGACGCCTTGTAGAGCGGTGTTCGTCTGGAGAGACATTAAACACTCAACATCAGCCTGATGAGGCGGTGGGAAGAATACTCAAGGTCAGTCTGTATAGGCAGAGGTAAGAATACTTGTGATCAGCCTTTGAGGTGGAGTTGCAAGGTGAAAGTCATAGTGGATGTACGCATTTTCTAGTTGAGGTAGAGCAAGCTCAGCTTGAGGTGGAGTTGTAGACACCGAGAATGGTAGGACTATGGAGGACTTTGGGTGCTATACTCTAGTTGTGAGCAAGAGAATTCTTCAAGATGACGGAAGGCATTCCGGAGTTTGAAGAACGTATGACATGGCTTGTGGGATTACCAGAAAAGACCAAGGGTAATTGGAAGCAAGTGAATCTTCAAGAAGGCGGAAGACATTCCGATGGTTGAAGAGGTTATGGTGTAGACTTGTGGAACTACCTAAAATTCCTAGTGTTGTTTGATGCAAGGATGGTCTTCAAGAAGGCGAAAGACATTCTGATGGTTGAAGAGGTTGGGTGGAAGCTTGTGGAGCTACATGGTGTTGTTGGAAGCGAGGGAAGATGAAGCATGGAGAGAGCAGCAAAGTAGTTGATGGTTAAATTGACATCATCACTAATTTAGAGTCAAGGTGGAGAATGTTGTAGTATGACTCAAAATTGGAGTTTTGGAGTGCCAAAAATCGGGGCCCCGATTTGGACAAGGGTAATTAGGTTTGAAGACTTATTCTTGTAACCATTTGATATCTCTTTTGTAAAGTTACTCATCGTTATAGTGGAACGGAGAGTTATTCATCATCACTATATTGGACCGAACTGGGTAAACAAATTTCGTGTGTTCTCTCTTTCTTTCTCTCGTTGTTTTCTACTTTTGCTTGTGTTTATAACTGTCAGCCACGTTGTTTTGGTTGCTTGATTAATTTGCTCTACACATCAAATATTTTATTGGTGTGATTTTTTGACGAATTGACATAGGTCCCAAAAATATTGTGGTAACAATATGTGTGTGCACGTGTTTGTGTGTGTGTGTTTTTCTTTAATGAAAATCGACATTGCTACGTGGATATTCTTAATGGCATGAAATATTTTTTATTTACTAAGACTTGTTTTTATTAACTTTTTTTTAACAAGATGTTGTTTTTTTAAACTTATTGTTATTTATTATATATAATTGAATTACTATTAAATATTGAGATGTAGTTTGTTTTCTCAAAATGGGATTATTTTCTGGAATTCTCCAAATCAATCGTGATGAATTATTGATTGTTTACTTTGGTTGTTTCTTCTTTCCATTTTCAACAAAAACGAAAATGAGTCAGGAAATATGTTTGTTTAATAGTTTGGAAATGTTTTTTGTTAAAATATTTCTTGAACCATCTGTTATGCTCTTAGGGTAGTTCACTATTCTCCTTGGTACGTTGACACGATTGAAATACTCTCTGTTTTAGGTGATGATGAAAGGAAAAGGTTTCTCAAGTTTTGTGTTCCCATTCACAAGCATGCTCTAAACGGAAACTGGCCAGCAGCCAACCGCATCTTAGACGAAGAGAATGAGCTAAAAAATGCTGCCATAGCATTTGGGGATCCTACACTACTGCATATTGCTGCAGGTGCAAACCATATTCACTTTGTGAAGGAGTTATTGAAGATGCTTGATGACAATGATATAGAATTGGTAGATATCAATGGAAACACTGCTTTCTGTATTGCTGCTGCAGCTGGAAATATTGAAATTGTCGACTTAATGCTGAAAAGAAACCCGATTTTACCTATTAAAAGGGGTGGAAATGGAAATACTCCTATTCAGTATGCTGCTTTGCAAGGAAGATGCAAAATGACATGGCATCTATATGATGAAACCATACATTGCTTTGCAGAGAAGGACTGGGGGTTATTGTTCTTTGCTTGTATCTACACAGGCATCTATGGTAAGTATTACAAATCGGTCTTTAAATCGATCCAAAGGGTGTCTCCTAGGTCGTTGAATGTAGTTTCTCAGAGGATTGATTTTGTTATTCAAAAAGGATTAACGGCACAACTCATTGCTCACTTGCATTTCATTCATGTGTAAAAATATCGAGACTATGATCATAGTATTATTTATGAATTGCAGACTTAGCCTTCAAAATAGTAAGAGAAAAGAAAGAACTAGCTTTTGTACGTGATGAGAATCAAGACACAGCTTTACATCTCTTGGCTCAAAATCAAATGCCATTGGATTCTTCTTGTCATTGTCAAGCACATGATCATAATCACATCATGACCAATCCTGGTAATCCTTACATTAACTTTATATTTTATTAACTTTTTTACATTGGTTTCATTAACTTAGTAACCAAATTTTGTATTCCAGGCCTGAAAAATCATATTGTTTTTCAATTGGTTAAATTTCTTTGGACCACGATTCTAGACAGACACTACTCATCAAAGGACGAGTTAAATAAAATCAGAAATGAACCTTCTCAACTAATATTTGATGCTGCTGAAGTTGGAAATTTTGGATTCTTATCGGAGATGATTAGTGCCCATCCTAGCTTGATATGGGATGTGAATAGCAAAAAACAAACTATATTACACATAGCTGTATTGCATCGGCATGCTGGTATCTTCAATCTCGTACATCATATAGGGCATATAACGGGTATCATAGTGACAAATGTTGATGATGATGAAAGAAACACTATATTGCACTTGGCTGCAAAATTAGCACCACGAAGTCAACTTGAATTGGTTTCTGGAGCAGCTTTTCAAATGTGTGTTGAGTTATTATGGTTTGAGGTATAATGCAAACCTTGTGTGCATACACAATTATCCTACTTTGCTTAATAAATTTAACTCTAATTTATTTTTACATTTCTATATTTTATCTAACATATACATACATTTTCATATGATAGAATGTAAAGAAGATAATGCTGCCAGCACAGATTAAGTCGAAAAACTCCAAAGGCATGACTGCAGAAGAATTGTTCTTAAATGAGCATAAAAAATTAAGGGAAGATGCAGAGTCGTGGATGAAAAAAACTGCAGAGTCTTGTATGCTAATTGCAACAGTCATTGCTACCGGAGTGTTCGCTGCTGCAGTTACTTTACCAGGCGGTATCGATGACACAGGAAAACCAAACTATTTGAAGAAAACATCATTCTTGATGTTTGCAATATCAGATGCATCTGCGTTCATTTCATCTTCGACTGCCATATTGATTTTCTTGTCTATTCTTGTCTCGCGTTATGGAGAGCGCGACTTCTATAAATCACTGCCTTTAAAGCTAATATTTGGATTGATCACATTATTCATCTCCATAACAAGCATGATGGTAGCACTTAGCAGTTCCTTCTTCATAACATACTACCATGGTTCAATGTGGATTCCCAGTTGCATTTCAATACTTTCTTTCCTCCCAATACTTTTGTACATAGGTTTGCAATTTTTATTGTTTTCAGATATTATTTACTCAACCTACTATTGGAGGACTCTATCTAAGCCTGGTAAAAATATGATTTATGTACTAGAGAAGTAGAGGAATATTATTGCAAGGAAAATGCTTATTGTTATGAGAGAAGTTTGACAAGAAACACAAGAGCATGCAACACTTACAAATTATAATCATTCAATCTTTCATGTATGGTCAGCAGAATCTGATTGGTCAAATATCCTATCATTAATTGTTTTTTGTTAAATTAAAGTGGTAATGTATTATTTGAATTGTTTCTAGAAGTGTTGATGTTATATAACATTATGGAATAATGTAGCTTCTATTTACTTGTTCTTCCTTATAAGGGAGCTTTAGTCTATTTAAATGGTGTCAATATATTTTAAACTTTTATCTCCTCATCCTATGTTGCTTTATGATACAATCTAGGGCTGAGCAAAATATCCGGTTGCATGGATAAAACCACATCCAAATCCAAAACCATATTTAAATAACCGTATATTTACATATGGATATTAACCGGTTTATTTATAAACGGTCGGTCATCCACTTTGATAAATTCGGTTTTTTTGTTGGATGTCCAGATCCATAATCATATATTTTGTTACTGAATTTTTTTTACAGTATCTTTTTAACAAAACCATTTTTTTTTAACGAAAATATCTCTCTTTTTATCAAAGCTTAATAGGATCTCTTTTCTCAACACAACTTATTCAAAACAGCTAATTTATGCAAAACAGCTTATCAAAATCTCTTTTTTCAACACAACTTATTCAAAACAGCTTATTTATGCAAAACAGCTTATTAAGATCTCTTTTCTCAAAACAACTTATTCAAAAAAGCTTATTTATGCAAAACAGCTTATCAAGATCTCTTTTTTCAAAACAACTTATTCAAAACAGTTTATTTATACGAAACAGCTTATTAGGATCTCCTTTTTCAAAACAGCTTATTTATGAAAAACTGCTTATTAAGATCTCTTTTTTCAAAACAACTTATTCAAAAAAGCTTATTTATGAAAAACAACTTATTAGAATCTCTTTTTTCAAAATAACTTATTCAAAACAACTTATTTATGCAAAACAGCTTATCAAGATCTCTTTTTTCAAAACAACTTATTCAAAACAACTTATTTATGCAAAACAGCTTATCAAGATCTCTTTTTTCAAAACAACTTATTCAAAACAGCTTATTTATGAAAAACAACTTATTAGAATATCTTTTTTCAAAATAACTTATTCAAAACAACTTATTTATGCAAAACAGCTTATCAAGATCTCTTTTTTCAAAACAACTTATTCAAAACAGCTTATTTATGCAAAACAGCTTATCAAGATCTCTTTTTTCAAAACAACTTATTCAAAACAGCTTATTTATGAAAAACAACTTATTAGAATCTCTTTTTTCAAAACAACTTATTTATGCAAAATAGCTTATTAGGATCTCTTTTTTCAAAATATCTTATTCAAAACAACTTATTTAAGCAAAACAGCTTATTAGGATCTCTTTTTTAAAATAAGCTATTTTGAAAAAAGAGATCCTAATAAGTTGTTTTGCATAAATAAGCTATTTTGAAAAAAGTGATCCTAATAAGTTGTTTTGCATAAATAAGTTGTTTTGAATAAGTTGTTTTCAAAAAAGAGATCTTAATAAGTTGTTTTGCATAAATAAGCTGTTTTGAATAAGTTGTTTTGAAAAAAGAGATCTTGATAAGCTGTTTTGCATAAATAAGCTATTTTGAATATGTTATTTTGAAAAAAGAGATCTTGATAAGGTGTTTTGCATAAATAAGCTCTTTTGAATAAGTTGTTTTTTAAAAAGAGATCCTAATAAGCTGTTTTGAATAAGCTATTTTGAAAAAAGTGATCCTAATAAGTTGTTTTCAAAAAATAGATCTTAATAAGCTGTTTTGCATAAATAAGTTGCTTTGAATAAGTTGTGTTGAAAAAAGAGATCCTAATAAGCTATTTTGCATAAATAAGCTGTTTTGAATAAGTTATTTTGAAAAAAGAGATCTTAATAAGCCGTTTTACATAAATAAGCTGTTTTGAATAAGTTGTGTTGAAAAAAGAGATCCTAATAAGCTGTTTTGCATAAATACGTTGTATTGAATAAGTTGTTTTTTAAAAAGAGATCCTAATAAGCTGTTTTGAATAAGTTGTTTTGAAAAAAGTGATCCTAATAAGCTGTTTTGCATAAATAAGCTATTTTGAATAAGCTATTTTGAAAAAAGAGATCCTAATAAGCCGTTTTGCATAAATAAGCTGTTTTGAATAAGACGTTTTTTAAAAAGAGATCCTAATAAGCTGTTTTGCATAAATAAGTTGTTTTGAATAAGTCGTTTTTTTTTAAAAAGAGATCCTAATAAGCAGTTTTGCATAAATAAGCTGTTTTGAATAAGTTATTTTGAAAAGAGAGATCCGAACAAGTTGTTTCGCATAAATAAGCTATTTTGAATAAGTTATTTTGAAAAAAGAGATTCTAATAAGTTGTTTTTCATAAATAAGCTGTTTTGAATAAGTTGTTTTGAAAAAAGAGATCTTGATAAGCTGTTTTTCATAAATAAGCTGTTTTGAATAAGTTTTTTGAAAAAAGAGATCCCAATAAGCCGTTTTGCATAAATAAGTTGTTTTGAATAAGTTGTTTTCAAAATAGAGATCTTGATAATATAAGCGTTTTTGAATAAGTTGTTTCAAATTCGGATTTTTGTTTATAAAATATGGTTTTAAAAATCAATTTTGAAGGAGAAATAACTGGTTTTTAATTCGGATATTAAAATAATCCGGATATTTTTGTAAACCAAACCATATCCATTTATAATCCGGTTTTGTAAAACTAACCGGTTATATATCCATAACCATATTCATAACCGGTTACATAACCGGTTTACAATAAAATATGGTCATGGTTAGGAATCCAAAACCATATAAGTGGTTTATATATGGATATGGTTTGGTCGGTCAAAATATCCGACCATGCACACCCCTAATACAATCTGAGTTTCGAGAGTAAAGGTAGCTATAAATTAGAAATAGTGCAGGTTAAAAATGAATGATAACCTCAGCAATTTGAGATGATAACCAAAAGAACATGGGTGACAGTTACAAACACAAGTAAAAGTAGAAAACGAGAGAAAGAACGAGAGAACACACGAAATTTTTTATCCAGTTCGGTCCAATACTGACATAGTCTGGGAGAGAGTAGTTCTCCGTTCCACTATAATGATGAGTAACTTTACAAAAGAGATATCAAAAAGGTCCTCTATAATGATGAGCAACTTTACAAAAGAGATATAAAAAAGGTTACAAGAATTAGTCTTCAAACCTAATTATACTCAAAGTCTCAATCTCTCCTCGTGACCAAGAGACTCAATCCTAATAGTGTTTCCCAATGTGAATTGATCCCAACCCTAGTGTTTGTTGCCAAGAGCAAACCCTAGTTTTTGTGTTGGCTTCTAAACTCTTGTATTCAACTCTCTACACTCATCATCTGATACAAGTTTTATATTTATAGAGAAATATAACTCGTAAATTGGGAAGGGATATCCCGCTGAAGATACGTTTCTTTTTTTCCTTCAATGAAAGAATATTTGCATCAAATATTTGAAGGTGAGAAAAACACGGGGGG
>Ga0228711_1003560_pt1 | contig 24203 bp, 13 predicted proteins | sample MedpolnodulmetaG_2_FD_177996 | JGI IMG/M metagenome (GOLD analysis project Ga0228711, IMG submission 177996) | Root nodule microbial communities from Medicago polymorpha collected in Santa Monica, California, United States - brown nodules | ecosystem: Host-associated > Plants > Roots > Nodule... | reverse complement strand
GACTTTCTACACTCTTAACATCCAATTCTACAAGTTCTACCATCAATTATCTGATTCTTAACCCTAATTCTCAAATTCTCATGAACAACAACAAGACTACATGCTAAATTCAATTTCAGAATTATACTACTTAAGATTAGAGAATATTAGTCCCACCCTTACCTTAGATTGGTGATTGCAAGGCTCTACAAGTTCTCTCTTCTCTTGGTTCTCCTCTTCTCCTCTTTCTCCCAAAGACTTCTGTAAAACCTAATATGTGTCTGTCTCTTCTTTTTCTTTATATACTTAGCAGATTTTCTACTTAACACCACTTATTCTTGATTATTTCTAAACTAGCCCCTCCAAGTCTATTTATTCTAATTTCTAACATATTCTTCTAAATAATAATATAAGGCCACTTAATAAAATATTAACACACAACGACACGTCATAAATCAACATAAATCATATAAGTCATATAAAAGACTCTAACTCAACCAAAAATAATCAAATAAATAGAGCGTTACATTGAGCACTTGATATACAATCAGTGGTGTTCACAATACAAATCAGATAAGGACTCTTAAGACTATAGAATTTCTAAAATATGGACTTTGCTAGGAAATTCTAAGTGACTTTAAATGCAAAACAATAACAGAGTATGAACTTTGAATTGTTGTAAGAGTCTAGCTTTTGTGTGTGTATGTAGTCGTTGTATTGCTTGAGTCTGATGTCCAACTAGCAGGTCTTCACTCCTTTATATAGAGGTGTGAGAGATACGTTGGAAAATTGCCAGCACACAAAAAGAGTCGTTTGAAGCTTGTTGATAATCACCAATGATCTTTTGCCTGATATGGTTGTTGTCCTATGAAGGATCAATTTCAAATGCATTCCTTGTATGAAGGAACATTTATGCAGGCAGAGCTGTTATCCTTGTCTTGTTGCAGAGACACGAACAGAGTAGTGGAGGAAGTGGCTGTACAGTTCGTACAATTGTCCTTTGTCAACGCTCTTGATAGAACAAGCATCCAATGCTTTCAAATTTCATCTCAAGGGCCGTTGTCATACTCTTTCAGTCTTTTGCAATGTTTAGATGTGATCAAATCATATTCCCAGCTCTTGAATTTTTAGGATTTTTCATCTCCTGATGAACTTCAGCTTCTGGTGATCTTGCTTCTAATGAGGCGCTTCTGATGAACTTGCTTCTGATGACGTCATCACTTCAGGAGCAATTTGTACTTCATGAGCACTTTTCTTCAGATGCTTCAAGCTTCCTTTTTGTTGATTTCTTTGCTCTCTTGTGTTCTTCCAGAACCTTACAAAGATATAAAATTTTGTCTATGGTCTTGTACACTTGAACAAATATTAGCATATCCAATTGACAATGTTTAATACCTTGCTATCATCAAAACTCTAAGGGTAACATATGTTAAACATTTTTCGTTCTAACACTCTCCCCCACTCTAAGGGTAATGTTTGTTAAACGTATTTTGTTCCAACACTAACGGTTAAAAGTTATCGAATAATTGCCGATTCAAAACTAATTACCACTACCGAATAGTAACTTAGTAAAAATAATGGTTCTCACTTGAAACACTAAAAATAACCCTCACCATGAAATTACTAATTTAACCTTGCTCACAAAATGACCAAAATACCCATCAGTCTAAAATGACTATAATACTCTTCTACACCGAAATCCACTAATCCTAACCCAAAATACACACAGAGGCAATTAATCACATATAAGTACATATAAACACATATAAATAAATAACAAAATAAATCTAGCGAAAAACGGGTTGTTACAGCGATTAGGTGATGTTAGAATTCCCCCTTCGTCTTTGTTGGAAATTAAATTAAGAAATCATTCATTTTTAACTTTCCTTATATTCAAATTAAGAAAGTAGAACATAACTTAGTTAAGTGGACATAACTTTCCCTGCAATTCGTCCCTGCAAATTACGAGGGTCCTGAAAGATGGGTTATAGCCCTAAATTCTTAGATTCAATTATATTAGAAACTAAGCAATTCACTACTATCTTGTTCAAATGAAGGCGGGGGTTGTTAGTCTAATAGTCCTAATATTTGATAAAAGCGGACATATAAGAATTAAATAAGACTTTAGCATATTCAATTGTTCTTTAATACTTTGTTATCATCAAAACTTTAGAGGTATTGTACAAATGCAGTTTTATTCCAACAATCTCTCCTTTTTTGATGATGACAAACATAAGTATTTAAGAGAATTGTTGTTGATTTAATTAACAAGTTGACTTCAGAGTCTGAGGTTTATAAGCTACCCTTGAGTCTGATAGTCATAAGGTGAGGTTTGTAAGCTCCCTCTAAGTCATATCTAGGTTAATTAAATGATCCTTTTTAAGCACAATATGATGAATCAATCATTCAGAGTCTAGTTTAAACAAATTAAAACTTTCAGGTTCTGAGTTTCATTGTAGCACCTTAAACCCTTAAAGCGATAAATTACGAGAATAATACAAATCATACAAGGATTTAGATGTTACTTCTTCTATAAGTTCCAAAACATGCATAAATAATTTTTCTCAAAACATCATAGCGAAATATAATATCATTACATCTCAACAAACAACTAATAAAATCTCTAAGTAGCCATGTCATATAAATCTCAATACAACGCCAAGTATAAAATCTCATCTCAACATGTTGAGTTATAAATATCTCAACAAGTCATAACATGTAAATAAAAGACAGACACCCCTAATCAGAGCCCGACTCTAAAACTCCAAAAGCAAAAGACGAGGTAGCTTCAAAGCTAACCTCCAACAACTCACCAAGCAAAGCAAAACTACTCATGCACGTCGTCTACTCATTCAAAAGAATAAGGCAGACGGTCAACCAAACGACCACTGAGGGTTAGTTCACAATCCACAATTAATCATAATCAAATGAAAGTAAACGACATAATTTAAAACTATAAAGTATAAAGTATACAAGCATTATCAAGCAATGCATACAATTCACCTTTCTCAAGTATTCACAGCAATCACACCAAACATTCACCAATGCACATATACATCGATTCGCATATTCAAGTATGACTTGATTCATCAATTAACAACTGCGTGCAATGTTCTAGACTCTTCTATATGCATGTGGTATCATTAAGATTCCGGAGATAATCTTACTGTGTGAATCCGCTAACGTAATAAACATCTACAATTACGTTCTTCACCATAAAATGTATGAAACATATAAAATTTTATATTATATTTGTTATATTGTTGGTGTAATTTTAAAAGATAAATATGTTATTAATTATTATAATTTAAAATCATATAACTATACATAAAATTTTAATCAAAATCTAACTAATTAAAAAAAAATTTGTTCATAATTGACACACGGTAACACAGTAAAAAAGCATATAGATAACTCCAACGGTAGTTATGTAATAATACGAATGCATTAGAAAAATTACTACTTGCTTACTTCCTCAAAAAAAATTACTTGCTTACTACTTTGTTTCGGATAGAACTTCAGTAACTTTGTGGTGTGTGACTTTAGTGTATTTTAAAGGAAAGAGAGTGATGATGGAATGATTAAAATAAATTATTTTGATGAGAGAGAATGATTGGTTAGAAGAGAGATAGAGAGAAAGACACCGAAAAACACCGAAACCAAAAGCACCCAAGTGTTACCCTTTTTTCCTGGAAAGCCCCATTTAATCTAAATTAAAGTTTAGGGTCAAATCTTTAAAACTATGTGATGTATCCATTCTCCAATGACAAATCGAATATTAAAAAAATCTAATTTTAAAAAAATAATAGTCAAGTTGGGTTGCTTCCTTCTGTAGTTCTAACCATTGCTTGCGTGACAAAAAGAGGGTTGGCCCTCTATTGTTGCCTAGTCATGTTCTTTAATTTCAACATATCATTCTTTCAATTTCAGATCTAAAACCTCATTCCAACATTCCATGTTTTTGGTAGTCTAAGATATGTTATAGCTTAGTCCAACCAAACACAAAAATAAACAACCTTGTTCAGACACAAAGGTTTGCAACTTCATACAACAAAAAACAAGTCTTTCTTCAAATTAAAAAGATGATGTTCCAAGAAAATGGTAATGGGGAAATGGGTTTATCAGGAATTCCCTTAGGAACAAAGAACAAGTACAAGAGGATGAATTCACAGCTTGTTGATGATAATGATGATGTTTTGCACCAACAACAATTGGAAGATAAGAGGAACAGTACTAGGAAATATGTTATTGCTTGTGCTATATTTGCTTCTCTCAACAATGTTCTTCTTGGCTATGGTATGATTTCTTTGAAAAGTCTTTGACTTTGTTGATTTTTTGCGTTGACTTTGATTCTATTTAGATTGTTCTTGATGATCTACAATGATTTTGATTCATTTTTGCATTTCTAGTAGCTAAGATAACAACAGATCTAAACTAATAACTCATCAATTGTGTATTTGTTATTAATTATGGGAGTTTTATTGAGATGATTTTTACGGGATTTTTGTTTTGTGAATTTTTGCAGATGTGGGTGTGATGAGTGGTGCAGTTATATTTATCAAAGAAGATCTAAAGATAACTGAGGTTCAGGTAGAATTTTTGATTGGTATTTTGAGTATTGTATCTCTATTGGGTAGTTTGGGTGGTGGAAGAACATCAGATATTATAGGTAGAAAATGGACAATGGCATTGGCCGCAGTTGTATTCCAAATGGGTGGAATTACAATGACTCTTGCCCCTTCATATCAAGTACTAATGATTGGAAGATTGTTAGCTGGAATTGGAATAGGTTTTGGAGTTATGATTTCACCTATATATATTGCTGAGATATCACCAAATCTCACTAGAGGCTCACTTACTACTTTTCCAGAGATTTTTATAAATGTAGGAATTATGCTTGGTTATGTATCCAATTACGCGTTTTCTGGCCTTTCGGTACACATAAGTTGGAGAGTAATGCTTGCTGTTGGAATTTTGCCTTCAGTGTTCATTGGTTTTGCTCTTTTCATTATTCCTGAGTCGCCGAGGTGGTTGGTAATGCAGAACCGAATTGACGAAGCAAGATCGGTGCTGTTGAAAACAAATGAAGACGAGAAAGAAGTGGAAGAGAGGCTAGCAGAAATACAACAGGCTGCTGGTTTTGCCAATTCTGGTAAATACGAGGACAAACCCGTCTGGCGTGAATTGCTCTCTCCGCCACCGGCGCTTCGCCGGATGCTGATTACTGGTCTTGGAATTCAGTGTTTTCAACAGATCTCTGGAATTGATGCAACTGTGTATTACAGTCCAGAAATTTTAATGGCAGCTGGAATTGAAGATAAATCAAAACTTCTAGCTGCTACTGTTGCCGTAGGTATAACAAAGACCGTCTTTATTTTGGTGGCCATTATTCTTATTGATAAAGTAGGTAGAAAACCCCTTCTCATTACTAGCACAATTGGGATGACTGCTTGTTTGTTCTGTATGGGGGTTACTCTTTCATTATTTGAAAAAGGGCCCTTAGTGATTGCATTAGGTATTCTTTTTGTCTGTGGAAATGTAGCATTTTTTTCTGTTGGACTCGGCCCTGTGTGCTGGGTTTTGACATCTGAAATCTTCCCTTTACGAGTGCGTGCTCAGGCATCTGCACTCGGAGCTGTAGCGAATAGGGTTTGCAGCGGCCTTGTAGCCATGTCTTTCCTGTCTGTATCCGATGCAATTTCTTTCGGCGGGACATTCTTTCTGTTTTCTGCTATTTCTGCTCTTGCCATTGTCTTTGTTTTCACACTAGTACCTGAAACAAAAGGGAAGTCATTGGAACAGATTGAGATGATGTTTGAGAATGAACATGGGAGTCAGGGAAAAGAGATGGAGCTAGGTGATGTTGAACAACTTGTGCAGAACAAAACTGGTTTAACAAATTAGTTAAATAAACCACACGTTTATACCACCCTGATGGATTTTGTCATTCCAGAGCTACATATATTTCAATTTCTCTTGTTTTGTCCGCGGCTTTAATCACTCACAAGGATATGATCTTCGGCGACACGAAAATTTGATATCTGATATGGGACATGAGAAAAAAAACGAAGGCAGATTGCATTCTTAATGTATACTCACTTTTACTGGCTGTACAATTATTCTGTTTCTTTTAATTTCATGTAAGTCAATAATAGGATTGTATATGAACGGAGATTTTTGGTGGAGATGATCCTGTCTCCACATGTTCCTTTGAGATATTTGGAAACAACTTATAGTACAATCATTAGTTATTACAGTGTACTCCATGAGGGATGTAATTCATATGAAAATTCTTTTAATAGATTATATATTCTTTTTAATTTTAGCATCTCAATTGTGTTCTTTTTTTTGGATCTAGAATCATATATGCTTAATGTCATAAGATGACCGGCAACAAGTTCCTTGAAAAGATTTCAGTACATCCAGAGTGTGAAAAATGAAGCTAACAGAACTTTTGTATACTTGTGGATCCTTTTACAGGCAAGAAGATGAAACTTCCTTCTAATATGGAAAGCTCTGCTTATTATGAGTTGTTACATGAATTGAAATAATAGAGAACGGTTATAACACTGTTTCAGTCTAAAAAAGTTTATAAAACTATCATAGAATTGTACCAAAAACCTACCTCAACTGATAATATCAAAATTGTTAGGTTAAACGATTTCATGTTCGAACTAAGTACCTTGTAGAGTGCTGTGAGTTTTAATGGTTTTTACCACTTACCCAAAAAAAAATTGTCATAGAATTGAAGATATCTTATATTTTTATCTTTCAATTAGTTATTTTTCTAGTAATGGAGTATGCAGAATCCCTTTTAAAATGTGAAAGGGAAATGAGTGCCATTAATTGCAACCCATGAAGATTAGGTACACCGACACTAAAAGAATCTCCCCGACATAAGAAAACATGACTGCTCCGAATATCGTACAGAAAGTGTAAAACAATTTTGCCCACAAAAAAAAAAATAGTGTAAAACAATTTTTTTACAACAAAATTGTAAAATAATTATATACGTGCGTTTTTGTTTTTTTTATACGTGTCTTTCACCATTTTATTTTTTTTTGAGAGCGGGTCTTTCACTATTTTGTTATGTGAAAATATTAATTACAAAAATACTTGTACAATTTTTTTTAGGGGAAAAAATACTTGAACAATTATTTACTGCATGCATAGTAATTACATTTTAAACTGCATATAGTACAGTTTTTTTTTTCAGAAACTGTACTATAACTAAAAATAAAATAAAAATAGAAGATGCACAAAATAGTTTTACATGACATCCATCGTCACTATATGCTCATTAAACAATAGTGTACAAAATTTTACGTTCACAGCTAATGAAATTTTACTATGTCGATTTTTTTATAAGGAAACTATGTAGATATAATTGAAAAATAATGCTACGACACAACAACAATATAATTGAAGGTTAAGTATGTTTTTAACCCTCCTGTTCTCAGGAGAAAGAATCTCTAATAATACAGCGTTCGATCGAGAGATAATTAAAATTTTACAAAAAATTGTTCCATTTAAGAATCGAAATTAGGTTTTCCTAAACAATTCATCATTTGGAAGTTTACTAATCACTTAAGTCTAATTGCATGATTATGTATAAACCTTTTTTTAAATTATCAATACATCGGTTTTTTTAATTTATCAATACATCGTATTTAAACGCTAGATAATTATAATTGAGCTAAAATTGTTTCATATTCTTAACATTTTAACATATGCGATGAGTCTTTCGATAATCATAACATTCGAAGGAAAATTTTGTAGGGAGCAAAACCAAATTATGCCAATTTTGTAGTAACAAAAAATTATTTAACCCAATAATAAATTACACTAGCGTAATGTGTCTGTTTTCTCTTTTATTTGCAATGAACGATAAAAAAATCAAGTGGATGTAAAATTGGAAGAAAAACACAATATTTTTTCTTATATAAGGTCAAAATAGGTTGTCTAGTATCCAATATTGTTCCTATTATTGAATGGTTCCTCCTAGGTACTAAAAAGTTTGGTTGGGTACCGGTACCCACAAGCAAAATTCATTTAAAAAGGGTTATATTTACCATTTCCCCTCTATCTATTTCTCGCACTCTCTACTCGATGCTCCGCAAAATTCCTATGTATAATGGACACATAACAAAGTACAACATATATCTCAAATAGACGGAAATAGTATAACAAGAAAACAATGAAAACCAGAGTGCCTGTATCTCCTCATATACTTTCCCTTATTGAAAGTCAGCTTTAACTAATACTGAGCAGTCGGAAAGGGAGTGAAAGAGGATGTAAGAGCCTCTGGCTTTGGTTCAGGTGAAGGACGACAAAACGCATACACTAGGACACATATACACCTACACGTATTCTAGAAGGTTAAAATAAGAGTCAGTTAGTACTTCCCTTGATTTGAAGGGATAGTCTTAACTCATTAAGAAATATTGTCAGAAGTTGGTTAGGAGAGTATCTCTATGCTTAGGGAGCATTGTGTTCTAGTAGGAGTGTTCACACTCTGGTTTATCTTTTTCTTTTCTGTTATTCCACCATTATAGAGCCTTTGAGCTCACCGTCGTCATTCAATAAAATACAGTTTCGTTATCTTGATTTTACGAGTTCCATCTTGTTTATATAAGCAGCAGCACACAATAAGGATCTTTACCTCTACATTACCAGGTAGTAAGTAGCATTTACAACATCCATCTGGCATCATAATTTTTATATTCCTTCCAATGTGTTGATAGTAATTATCAACCCATTTCAGGATCCTGGGAGGGCTGAAGAAGATTATAGCCACTTCACTGTGAAAAATCAGTGTGGTACCACCATCAGCTGATGATCAGGAAAGCATGGGCTTGTATATCCCATTAACTCCCCATCACTATGGCTCTCCAATTAAAACCTTACAACCTATGCATCCATATATCAAAAACAGGGTTTCGGATGTGCACGGCAGGTTCCTTAGAGGTAAACAGACTCAAAATTACCCTCTTCCAAATTCAAAACTAGCATTTATGCTAAATAGTTTGTAGACTAATATGTTCCACAGGACTCACAATGAGATTGTAGCTTAAGCGATACAAATAATATGCTATGTTAGATTCAATGTTGAAAAGCTCTAAATGTATGTTGACCCCAAAGAAACTATCATTTAGAGCCTAAAGAAACAAAACTTGAAGTCAAACTAAACGAGCTTATAACTTTCACACCTCCATTTTATTCACTCTATTTCTTTCACACACCCTCCTCTCAAGTCTCATCCCACCTCAGGTGAAATAATCTTTATCCTCTAATGCATGAAAAAATCCCAGAGAAGGTTCCACACTAAAGGTTGGTGTAATTTCTAGGCAGCATAACATGCCAAACATTGTAAAATATCTAGCTATGGGGAGGGCCATGTGAAACATTGATCATATGGCAACCTCTCAGAGGGTTCATATCAAATAAAGTCCAAAACCTTGATCCCAGTTTGATGGCAAGAACTTTATATACAACAAATTAGTGGATATATATTGAAAAAACCAAGTGCCACATATCTTAAAAATAAGGTCCCACTAGAGTTTATAAAGAGTAGACCACTCACCTTACAAGCCGGTCAGCTAGGGATTAGTTAGGCCCAATATAAAAACCTAACAAGGTATCAGAGCCTAATGATTCGGGCTACCCACCATTCATATCTATGCATCGATCCTAATATGCTGTGTGTGTGTGGGTGTGGGGGTATTGAAAAAACTAAGTCCCTCATATCTTAATGATAAGGTAAGACTAGATATTATAAAGAGTGGCACCACTCACCTTACAAGCCGGATATGTATGTATGAGTTAGGCCTAATATAAAAAACTACCAATATAAGAAAGAAATGAGTAAATTACAAATCTAGTTATAGAAATTTTAGAGCTGAGATAATTTATCCCTAGAAATTAACTGACAGCATTTCAAAATAATCTCTAAAACTGAAAGATCCCAATCACACAAGTCTCTCTAAAACAATTTCAGAGACTAAATCGCCCGACTTATAATGAACTAATGTGATCCATGATTTTCATTTTGAAGAGTGATTTTCAAGTTTTATTGATTTTAGGGGGACTGAATTGCCTGATGCCAACAATTGGTAATTCACTAAAAAAAATTGCATTCATTGACCAGTTTTAGTATACAAATACTCATTCAAAATAGTCGAATTCTGCTATACACTCAACCTACCCAAAATGAACAACCATTCCTTAATTCCAATCTCAAGGCATTCTAAGGTAACAACTTATGTATTTCCTAGATTGCATTTTTGTTAGTGTAATGAATTGATACATGATGCCTTCAGTACAGAGCAAGAAACATATGACAATGAGTAGTCGAAGCAAAAGAAACAATCAAATTAACACAGAATGGAAAGAAATCAGTGAACTAATAGTTAACAATCCTAGCTGAGCGATAATTCACAAAAACGCCAAAGTCAATGAACAAAAGAAAAAGGGTTCAAAATTCAAACCAAGTAAAAGAAACCGTTGTTTTACGGATGCACAAACGAAAGACTGCATATGAGTACAATAGCATAGACAGCACAATCCATGAACACAGCATCGACCACACTCTTCACCACCAAGCCAATTTCCAATGTTTTGGCAAGTTGTTGTCCATCCCACTGATCAGAAGAATCCGGACCGTTCAGTCTTCTCCTCGACCTCTCATTAACGCCTCGTTGTTTCCCAGAAATAAGTTTCGAAACAATAAAAGTTGAATTGGTAAGCAGAACCAAGTAAAGTGGCCTAAAACTTATCAGAGTCTTAATCAATGAGAATCCTAGATAAGACGCAACAACCAATAAGGCGACGATAATTGAACAACAAAGACGGGTAGTCTTTGATGCATCAATTGCATTAGTCACGTCGCTCGGGTTTATGAAATTGAAACTTCTAGGTTCCTCGGCACGTGTTTGTTGCCGAGGAATTTCATTAAATGAATCTGGAAGTGTTTGCGGTAGTAGTTGTACATGTTCAGGCTCAGGTTCAGGTACAATTTCAGAATTTGGGAAACTTAAAATCTCATCAGTTTGAGTGTGTTGTTGTTCAGGAAAAGTAGGTGTATGGGTGATGCTTGTTTCGGAAGCATCGTGATTTTGCAAATCTGCACAAAAAAGTTATATGAATTAAAATTGAAGTTTCAGAATTATAGGGTTTGGAATTGAATGATTGAATTAGATGAAAGAAGAAAGGTACCGGGAGAAGGGAGGGTTTGGATGTGACCCTTAATGAAGGCAAGACGGTCAGATCCTTGTTGGAGAATTCTTCTTCTTCGTCTTTGGGCTTCTCTGCTATTTGCTTCTGCCATTTTCTTCCTTCGTTGGAGGCTTCTCTTCACGACACTTCTCTGCCAACTCAAATCACACCTTTATTCTTTCTTTTTTTCTTCGTTTTTTTACAGAAACTCAAATCGCACCCATGAACCTATATGACATCGACACGATAAATTTTAAAAAATTTAAATGAGTAAATCATCGTATTGGTCGTGTCTTTGTAACAAATTTTCAAATTGATCTCCGACTCTATTAATAACTCAAAATGATCATTGTCTGTGTCAAACGTTTCTCAGGTTGATTTCCGACTTTATTAGTTGCTTTGTATTTCAAGCAATTAACGTACTAGATAAGATCCAAAAGGCATTATGTTTTTTTTTTAGGGAAAAAGACATTATGCTAGTAATCACTAAATAATGTCCAAAAGACAAAGACATTATGATTTTTCCTCTTTACGTGCGGCTGGGTGGTCTCATGGCCATGTTGGTCGCGTTGTGGGCGATGGAAAAAACACAGTCTTTTGGACGGATGTTTGGGTCGGAGGAGGGTCGTTATGGGACAGATTTAGTAGATTAAATGATTTGTCTATGTTTAAGGAGGAGTCAGTGTTTGCGACGAACACTTTAGGTTGGGGGAGTGAGCGTGCTGCATGGAGTTGGAGGCGTAGATTGTTTGCGTGGGAGGAGGAGTTGTTAGGGGACCTTAGGTTATTACTTCACAATGTTATTTTACAGGTTAACAGGCAGGATAAATGGGTTTGGAGCTTGGATTCTTCTTCCAATTATTCAGTACGCAGTGCTTACAATTTTTTAAATGATCAGTCTCCTATTGCTCTCGCGGTGCCAGCTTCTTCTCTTAGGCATAAGGATGTTCCGTTGAAGGTGGTGTTATTTGAGTGGCGTTTGTTTCGTGACAGGCTACCTACCAAAGACAACCTCTTTCGTCGTCGAGTCCTTGACGTTGATGCTCAAATTTGTGTAGGAGGGTGTGGTTTGGTAGAAACAGCTTCTCACTTATTTTTACATTGTCATTTGTTTGGTTCTGTTTGGTACCATATCCTCCGGTGGGTTGGTGTCTCGGCGGTGCTGCCTTCTGATGTGACAAGTCCTTTTATTAAGTTTGATTTTCTAGGTGGTGCTGTCAAGTACAGGCACTCAATTTTACAGGTTATTTGGTTTGCTACGGTGTGGGAAATATGGAAAGAAAGAAATAATCATAGTTTTGAAACCCGGCTCGAACCGGCCGGTCGGACCGGCTGAACCGGTGGGTAGACCGGTTCGAGCATACCTTCGGATCGGTCATGCAGTTGGCTCGGCGAGAACTGGCAAAACCGGTCAAACTCGGTAAAAACCGGTGACTCAGCCGAGTTATGGGTTGAACCAGTTCTCTTTTTTTTTTTCTTTCTTTTAACTTAAATCATGTTTTAAAAAATGGCAAAGGTGGGAGTTGAACTCGTGACCCTCCTATTAAGAAACAACTTCCTAACCACTGAAGCGCTTGTTCATTTTGTATTTGATTTGCTTTTAATAAGATACATCAAACAAATTTTTTGATAAGATTGTAGCTGTCAAAATATTGAATACTGTACAAAACAAATACCCATCAATTATTATTTTTTAGTTGATAAAAACGTTTCACAAAATTACTGTTTAATACTTTTCAAAGCAAATACCTATCAATTTTTTTATCTTTTTTATAAAAATAACTCACAATATTAACGGACAAAAACATAGACATATATAATTATAAAGCTTCCCTAAAAAAATATAATTATAAAGCTCAAATATTTTATTTAAAGTTCGTGAATAATTACTCTTCGCTTTTTATTATCACATGAATAATTAGTCTATGAAATTATGTTTGTTGGATATTTATTTTTATTTTAAATATGTTATTATTTTAGTTTTTGGAGTAATCGAGTCACTGGTTCAATCCAATTTAATATTATTAAATATCTATACAAATTTAATCTAAACACCGGATTATCTAACCGAGTCATCCGATTCAATCCGATTCTGTCATGCGGTTCAACCAATGACCCGATGGTTCGACCATCGACTCAGTGACTCAGTGCCTTTGCCGAGTCGATGACCGAGCCGAGTTTTAAAACTATGGAAATAATAGAATTTTTAACGCTAAAGAATGCACAATAGATCAGGTAATTGACAATATAAAGTTGCTAACCTTTAGGTGGTTGAAGTTGAAATTTGTTACACTTCCCTTCAATTATCATGGTTGGTGGCTAAATTCGTTTACCTTTCTGGGCATAAGCTAATGGTTGTTTCTTTCTTGCTTTTTTGTATATTATTCTTATTGGCTATAACCATGTAGATATTGTTTAGACCTTGTCTGGTTTTCGGGTGTTTCTTCCTATGCACGCCTTGTGTTAGGGAGCCACTTTGATGTGTTAGTATAATCCATTTTACCTTCTTCAAAAAAAAAATTCAAAAGTATAGTTAGCCATTAACACTCAAAATATAAAACAACTAATAGAGGCAGGGGTCAATTTGAGAAACGTTTGACAAAGGCATGAACCATTTTAAGTTATTAATAGAGTTAGAGACCAATTTGAGAATTTGGTACAAAGACAGAGACCAATTTGATGGTTTACTCAAATTTAAATGCTAACCAGACAAGTAGATTAAATTTAATATTTTGATTTTTTCAAAAAAAAATTAATATTTTTATAGGGTAAATAATCATTTTTATTATGAATTTGTATTGAAATTCTAAAATAGTTTATGATTGTGACTTATAATAGTCAAAATAGTTTTTGACCTTAAAACGCTATGTTAATATTGTCATATCACTTCTTCAATACATTTATTTATTATTCAATCTCAATAGATATTTAAATTCTTATCATATCAATCCATATAGAAAAAACAAGTTAATGCTAGCGTTAAAAAACTATTTTAACGTTTGACTAAGAGAGTACACGATCATTGACTATTGAAATTTTGTTACATTAGAATACTATTGTGACTACTGGTTATACATTCATGGACAAAAATAACTATTAACTCACTTTTTATATAAAAAAGGTAAAATTGTAAATATATCAGAGTAATTAAATATTACGCAGTGAGGACATTTCAAATTAGAGGAGTGTTAAAATGAGAGATGAGAGGATTTTTTAGTTATTAGTGTGTATTCTGTGTTCCTTTTCTCACACGCTGATGAAATCGCGTTTCTATCATCACCTTCAATTCTCTCTTTTCCATTTTGTTTGCATTATTTCCAATTCCACTTATCTTTTGTGCACACCTTTTCGATTGACAATCCAAGCAATTTAGTGGCACCTGTGTTCTTCAGATGTTGAGGTGTGGAAACTTGAAAACGTTTAAGACAAATGGGTTTGTGATTTGACTTGAAAGCGTGAATCCAAGCAATTTAGCTGCATCAGGGTCAAATTGCATCTCTATTCTAAAACACAATTTCAGTTCACAATTATATCCAAAATCAAGAGAAACTTAAGCTAATCATAAACACCCGGTTTTTGGATTTTGTAAAAATTCACCTCTTTTCCAATCATTGATAAGAAGAAAATAAATAAATAAGTCTGAATAATCAAAGACTAATAACACGATTATTCAATGGAAGATGTTGTACAATTTTTAATGGATGATTGTTGAAGAGAAACTGAAATTAGATGGGAAAATGACTGAAAAAAATAAAAAAATAATAAGAGCTTGTTGCGAGTGGATTGAAGGATTCTGAAGGATACACCAAAATTAAACAAGAATATGACAACCCAGGTCATTAGTCAGTCGATTATCTATGGATATCTCACCGAATCATCACTGCCACTTTTTTTTCAAGTCTTGCTTTCATGAGAACCCAGGTCCCAAATTGGAGTTGATGATTCATATTTAATTAATTTAGTATGAAAAAATTCATATTATCCCAACTTCTTTTTGGGTGATTCTAAACGTGTGATTCTTTTTTAATTTAAAATAAGATTTGATTCATCAAAATTGCCAAAGATTATAGGCTGCAGTTTTAGAGATGAATGAAACGCTAGTGGGAGATGAGAAGGCGAGAGAAGAAAGCAAAAGCGAAAATGAAGGGAATAAAAAAAGACTATAGGCTGCAGTTTTAAAAATGAAGTAACACAATTAAGATGGATCTAAGGGTTGTGATTTAACCCTCTCATCTCTCACCGTAAATAGTGCTCTCATTTGATACACCCTCATTACGCAGTTATATAAAAAATGAGTTAATAGTCATTTTTGTCCTTTAAAATCATTGGAGAATGCGCCTCTTTATAGCGGAGGACCTTCATGGGGAGGTTCCCCCAAGTTTTGGTCCAGGGACCATTTCGTCAAGGCCACCAACACTTATGCATTTGATGAGACTGAACTTGGCCTTGATGAATGGTGACTGAAGACCCGCCTCTTCAAATTCGTGAAGGGGTTTGAACTTGCGTAGGTGTCCGACACAAAAGACTAGGAAGTATGGTAGCAAACTCATATTCATTGAGACTGAGTTTCTTTAGTTCGCGGCAAACAAGGATGAGAGAAAAGCTTTTATTGGTGAGGACTAGTTTTGGCGTTTTGTGTTTCTATTTTGATGTTTTTTGAATGGATGGTTGTCTTTGTTAAGGAAATGGTGTTGGCGATTGTAGGTGGAGCAGTCGAATTTTTGGTATAAGATGCTTGTAGCTACGTATGGGGAGGGAATGGTAGGGTGAAAGAGGGAGGCCGATCAGGTTCAAGGTGGTGAAGGGATATCATCGTCATTCGTAGATGTGTAGGATTAGGTGTTGGGAGTTGGTTTGAAGAAGAGTTGGTGTGTGTTGTTGGTGATGAGGCCAAGACTTTATTTTCGTCAGACCAGTAGTTAGAAGATAATGTGTTGAGGGACAAGCTTAGACGCTTATATAACTTATTAGAAAACCAGGCAGTGACGGTGGCTGAGATGTGTACATTAAGGTGGGGGTGATGGGGAGGATGGTTTGTAGTGGCGGAGAAGGCTCTTGGCATGGGAGGAGGAGCAAATGGTGGAATGCAGTCTTTTGTTATCTAACATTTTCTTGCAGGATGGTGTGGAAGACAAGTGGGACTAGAGTCTTGATCCAAGCAAAGGGTACTCCGTCCGAGTAGCCTATCATTTGATTTCTTCTGCGGTGCAAACTGGTAGGTTGGAATACTGTGACACGGTGAGGCATAAAGCGGCACCTCTGAAGGCCTCTTTGCTCACATGATGGTTGTTACTAAATCGGCTACCAACGATGGATAATCTAATTCATTGTGAAATTATTCCGCAAACTTCAAGTCTTTGTTCGAGTAGTTCACCTGATGGTTGTAACTAAATCGGCTACCAACGATGGATAACTTGATTCATCGTGAAATTATTCCGCAAACATCAGGTCTTTGTTCGAGTGGTTGTGGTCAGGTTGTAAGTGCAAATAATTTGTTTGTAGGTTGTGCAATTTACGGTAGAATTTGGACGCATGTGTGGTTGTGGCTTGGCATACTTATGGTGGACATATTGCTAATTTCAGACCATTTTCATCATTTTACAAATTTAGCAGGTGACTCTAGAAAAATCTGATTTACTCTCCATGTGATCTGGTTGTCGTCTGTATGGATTATTTGGAAGGAAATGAATAACCATATTTTTCGGCACAAAGATCAATCTTTACAAAGTGGACAACGTGAAGCTCTTCTCTTTTTTAGTGATTACAAGCAAAAAATAGTAACTTAGTTTTCGATTTTCATCATTGGTAGACTAATCTCATTTGGTGTTGAAGCCATTTGAGTTGGTCTAATGGTATTGCCTTGAGACTTGAGAGTGTGCTCCTCCTCAAAGTCTTAGGTTCGATACTCTCCGATGCCAATTTGGATTGGCTAATTTAGCTTCTTCTAAAAAGAAAAAATCTCATTCAATGTTTTACTTTGATTCCAGCTTGTTATGTCCGATTATTTTAGCTAGTGTTGGTTTTGGTCCTATGTATTTGGCTGTAACTTCTTTTGAGTCGTAACTTAGCACTCCTTATGCGGGTGTGAGTTCTATTAATTTAATATATATTTTATTTTGTCTTCTTCTTAAAAAAAATCATGATCATGCCTAATTATTTTAAAAGAAAAATTGATATTTTTTATATAAAAATTTGGTGAGACAACGCCACCGTCTTTGTTTCTTCAATTCAAAATAAGCATTGAAGATCCTTTAGATTCTGGATGAAATCTGCAGGATACCGCTTTCAAACTGTCAAATATCCTATCAGGATTATGTATCTTTTTGACCATGATAGCCTCTTATTTAAAATGGCACATTTTGATTTTGATTCATTACAATTTAATCCTTCTGCTTTCTTCTCTTATTTATTTCACATTTCCCTCATTTTGCTGGCTTGAAAAATATTATCTTCCAGGCAATGGTTATGGCTGCAGAGGCTCAGTTCCATGTTTTGGCTGTTGATGATAGTATTATTGATAGAATGTTGATTGAGAGGCTCCTCAAAACTTCTTCTTTTCATGGTACTTTTCTTGTCTATTTTTTTAATTTTGATTTATATTTTTATTATATTGTAATGATGTAATGTGATGGGAAAAAACATATGAACATAGTTTGTATGGTCAATATACTATTTTGTTGAAGGTGTGATTTTTTTGTTACTAAGATTGACGAATGATAATTATTATTTATTTTGTGGTTTTGTATTGAAATGATAGTTACTACAATGGACTCTGCTAGTAAGGCTTTAAAATTTCTTGGTTTGGTTGAGGATGTGGCTTCAGAAGTTCATGGGGTAAAATTCTCAAACAATTTTTCTTAATATTATGATAGCTTAGACTATTTTGATGTATAAGTTTGTATTAATATTTGATTCATATTATTCATGCAGGATGTAGATGTGAATATGATCATAACAGATTATTGTATGCCAGGGATGACTGGCTATGATCTGCTCAGAAAAATCAAGGTATGCTCTTGAGATATTTTGCAATACTTTTTTAAATTGATTTTGTCACTTTTTATTTGATTTGTCTATTTTGAATTTCATTAACTTTTTCCATAATTTTGTGCTTATTTTCAAAATTTGAATGTATCACAAAGTTTGCTGAAATTATTTTGCTTTTCTATTTAGGTAACAATTTGAAAAATAGTATCATATTTCTTAAATAGAAGTGATTTGGATTTTCAAATCAAAATAATAAAAATCACTTCTGAATCTCTGATTAGTGATTACTGATTTGGGATATTTCCAAAATTTTAAAGAAAACAATGCTCAAACCAATTCTTTGATTCTCAGGAATCCAAATCTTTTAAAGACATACCAGTTGTGATTATGTCTTCAGAGAATGTTCCATCAAGGATAAGCAGGTGAGAAAATTGTATACATCATGATAATCTAATATCAAAGTATCAAATGCAGTTGTGAGCACATGATATCTTATAAAACAAACTATTAAATCTAATATCAAATTAATTATTAAAAAATGTGAAGTCTCACATATTATGGACTAATTGATTGTAATTGTATCAGATGTTTTGAAGAAGGAGCTGAAGAATTCTTCCTGAAACCAGTTCAACAATCAGATGTAAACAAGCTGAAGCCTCATTTGTTGAAATCAAGAGTAAAGGAAGAGCATGAACAAACAACCCATCAACAATAAAAGGAAATGCATGGAAGAGAGCCATTCACCAAATAAATAAAACTAGGAAAAAATTTATTTTCTTCATAATACAAAATCATCTTAATTTTGGAGAATTCAAAAAATGTATTGGAGGAAGAAAAAACTTGATGTATAAACAAGCATGTACTGTGATTAAAGTACTCAATTCTCACATAATCAAATTTACAGAATTAAGTATACTTAGGTTCTCCTCTTTTTTCTTTACATACTTACATTATCGTCAAATTACATTGGTTATGTAACAGACATAACTTCCAAAACCTGTATATTCTCATAGTTCATAAGCAGGGAATTTAGACTGTGAAGGATTAACCATGTCCAAAAAGAGATAAGCCATGCCTCCTACTCCTTCAAACAGTGAATGGGGTCTATCACCTCCATGCATTTCACCTCCAGATATCAGATTATGAGCTCTATCAAGTAAAAAACATGCAAAAGCTTTGGCTCTGTATAAATACTTCGTGTTCCCGGTAAGTTGGTAAAGGGACAGGAAGACGTATGCATTCCCACTAATACCATGGCAAATCCCCACTCGCTTGAGCAATCCGCGACTCCAAACCACCTCTCCTGCTTCCATAGCTGCATCCAAGAATTCTTTATCTCCAAAAACCTGAGGATTGTTTTTCCTAAGTTACAAACAAGTGGGTAAATGAAAGGGAAGAAACAATGATTCCTATATGGGTTTTTTTTATAAAAGGTGGCCTTGGCCTCAAGATTATTTTACTACACTGCCACGATTGAGAGCACAATTTAGACCAAATAAGTCGCATTTGACTGTGGTTATGCGCAATATCAAGAATTGGGACACAACCATGATTTAAAAACCTTGTTCCTTGATGCTATTTGTATGACAATTCTCAATACTAGAAATGCATGAGATGGAAAACTCAGTACTTATACTAGCATATGCATGAGAAAAAAATGTTTAGAAGAGTACTCGTAGCCTGATAAATCATCAATAATGAAACGGTAATGAGTGTTCAATCCACCTAAACAACAAATTTAATGAAGTGATTCTTTCACAAATCATGTTGCAACTCGCCAGATTATGTGGAGATTTTATCTTAGAAAAACATGGTATCAATGGAATTTATTGAACAAGTTATAACCTTAGCTGCTTTGACAAGTGTAAGAGCCATTCCAGGAGCTCCATGGCACCAGTGCACAAGAACATCGCTCTTCTTATCTTTTTCACTCGCAGGATAGTTTCCACTAGGAAAGCGGTTATGTATCATGTATTTAAGAGTACCCCTAACATCCTCAAGCTCATCAGGCTTCAATTCCATATCCATAAGAACATGCATAATCCCAGCCAAACCATGTGCAGCACCCCAATACTTCTCTCCGTACCACTCAAACATCAAAGGACATTTTCTCTTTTGACCCAATGCCCTACCATTCTTTATAATCTCATCCACTACCGTGGCCTGAAAACAAATTCAGAAACACAATCTCATCATATTTATAGACTCTTTGTCCCAATTCAATGCAAAACGTACAATTTGACAAAGGGAAAAATAAAGAGTTGGAGAACAGACTCACAGTATAACTGGAAGGAACTGTTCCCTGACCAAGGTGCTTGTTTAAGAATAAACATGCCCATAAAAAACCACCTCTCCCATATAGCAACTCATCAGGAAGATCCTTCGGTAGCTTAATCTACATCCCACGACAATAAGGCTTAGTCAAGCTAATTGAGCTGTGGTTTGTTAAGTCAATAAATAGAAATGATTAGTTGGTAAACTACCGTTATAATTTGGTTCCTGGGGTGATTTCAATTTCATATTTTCCAATTCCATAATTAAATGTAACCAAAAAAACAATTCCCATAATTAAATTTCAACCCATAATCCTTGAATCAAAATTCCGTGCAATATTTGAATCAAAAAAATAATCTCAACCCATAAACCACTAGAGTTATAGATATTGAACAAGGTCACGCATTAAGGCGATCCATAACCATGCGATCGAGATCAGACGGTCCACTACAGAAACATATTTCAATTTTTTAAAAACTGAAATTACCAACTTTGAACTCTGGACCGTCTGATCGGAATCGGACGTCACGTGACAAATCAATGACTGCCTGGCTGCATCAATTCTGTAACTGCATGCAGTCTGCATGGAAACCCAATCTTGATAGTATGAAGCACAGACACTAAACCCCGGACAAGATATTCAAAGCAGATACCAACAATAATTTAAGATAATGTAAGTATCAAGTAATTGAATGTAATCGTGTCGGAAACCAACACATGTCAGATAGAAAACACCATGTTTCAATCTACATAGCTAGCAAGACAAACTCCAAACAAATAAGACTAAAAAGTAAAAACCCATTTTGATCCTTCACAGTTTCCTTGCAGCCCAATTCAATCCGGGACAATAAATAACATCAAATTAGTCCCTTATATTCTCATACAGGGACAAATTAGTCGATTGAATTGAGCTGCCGCTTGTAAAAATTTCAAAGACTAATTTGTGTATTATTTTTTGTCAAAGACTGTATTGATCTGCAAGGAAATTGCGAAGGATTTGATATTTATTCTAAAAGTAATATAGTCAAATTGCAATACCTGTTGGAACTGAGCCAAGTAGTATCTCAAGGACTCATCATCACCAGCATCTTTTGCAGCCACAGCACCAAGAGCACAAACACCGGCACGTCCACAAATAAAAGTCACATCCCTGCAAACCAATAATTCAAAGTTCAAAACTACTTTACGGGTTTTGTTTGGCAAGAGCCATTTTTGAGTTTAGTGCTTATGTCTTATAAGCGCATTTGACTAAAAAAGGCTCGTTTGGTAACCGTATATAAGTTATTTTGACTAGCTTAGAACGGTTTTGAACAAGTAGCTTTAATTTTAGGACCGTGATCTTAATTGAAAAAAATTAAATATTAATTAATTATATCATTTTCATCTCATTTCATATTTTAAAACTAATTCAAATCGAACACTATAAATTTAATCAGCTAACAGCTAGTTTATCCGTTATAAGCTAGCTTATCAACTATAAACTAACTTATCGGTTATCACATATCCGATATAAACTGTTTACCGGTTATTCACAATTTGTTTTTACCAAATAGAGACTAATAAAAGATGGATTTGTCTAACATGTGCAACATTGACTAATAAAATATGGGTTTGTCTAACATGTGCAACATTGCATATGTTTTTTTATTACAACATTGCATATGTTAAAACAACTAATAGTAGTAACTTTTTCTTAGAAAACAACAATTATTTATTCAAAAATTTTATATTTAATATTAAATGTACAAATTTCAATCCAAAATTTCTATTTTAAACTTGTTAACATCAGAAAAACCCATAAAATATAACCACCAAATAGAGACACAACACGGTGAATGAACCTAGAAGAAAGAGAAGCAGCATGACAAGACTTGACAATCTGAGAGCAAAGTGCTAGATCATTGGTATTGCGAGTGACGTGGTAAGACTTGAAGAGTAGAAAAGCAGTGCCAAGAAGACCACAATATAGAGTGAAGTCACCAACATGTTGTCCAGTTAAACCCCATGTTTCCATCACTATCTGAAACAAACAAACAAACACAAAGACTTGTTGGTGTGTTATACGAGAAACGTGTGTGGAATGATTGAAAAATAGAGAAGATGATGAATAGGGTACAGTTTCTTTGAGGTCTAATGCAGCGCGTTTGAGACGCTCGGAGAGTGGAGCATGAGGCATGGCGAGGAGGTTGAGGAGTGAGTCACCGCCGGTTGTGACGGTGACTGCTTCTTGGAGTTCCTGTTGGGTTGAAGGTGTTGATTCGGGTATGAATTCGGGCATGGGATTGGGAAAGAATCGATTTGACATGGCTTCGGGTGTGAGTGAGGATCGTAGTACTGTTGCTGTTTTGATTTTGAGTCTCATGACATGTGTAACCATTTTCTTCAACTGTATATTTACGAGGCACTCAAAGACCAAGACCCGTTTGGATTAGCTTATTTTAGAGTTTATATAAAACAGTTTATGTAAATAAATAAGTTTTTATGTATTATTTATAAGTTTTTAAGGTAGTTTATGAAAAACCCGTTTATGAAGATATAATTTTCGTTAGTGAGAGTTTATAAATTAAAATAAAAGCTTATTTATTTACATAAGCTATTTTTCATAAGCTCAAACCAAACGGGGCCCAAGTGTTCTATACTTCCCTTTTATCATACAAAACAATATGAGGAAATAAAAAATTGAAGTTTTCCTTTTTACAAAACAAATTTTCAACTTGTAAAAGCTTTACAATAGAATATAAAAAAAAAAATCATATATGTACATGTACAATAGAAATTCATTTTTGAATTTTTTTTGAAGAATTCATTTTTTAATTTTAAAATTGGTCTCATATGTATATGTACAAATGTACACATAATTTAATTATAATTTTTTAATAATAGTATTTAATTAATATTTAATTTCTTAAACCTGACCTTTCATAAAAAAAAAATCTTAAATAAGGTGCATTGATAATTTTCTAACACATATCAATAACTATATATGATTTTTTTTTGTTTTTGATATTATACAAATATGAGACCCGCAAAAATATGGGGCTTAGTAAAGCTTCCATACTCCATAAGCATCACTTACTTATTTATAATGTTTAAGAAAAATTCAGTGATAATTTCAGATTTCAAGCTTATATCATTGATAGATTGTTTTTACAAAGTCATGTCAAAGGTTTTGACATGTTGAAAAGAGTAATCAGATCTATCATATCAAACACACAAACGACGTTTATATTAAACACACAAATTTTATATGGGATCCTGATTGTGAATGAAATTATGGATGGGGGTAAAGAGAAAGAACAAAAAAGTTGCGACGTTGAAAGTTGATTTCGAGAAGGCGTATGACTCAGTTGATTAGAATTTTCATGATTTTGTAATGTTGAAGATGGGGTTCCATGAGAAGTGAAGGAAATGGATATTGAAAGGCTTAAAGACATCAACAATTTCAGTTTTAGTAAACGCTAGTCAGACAAAAGAACTTGGAATGGGTCGAGGTTTAAGACAAAGGGATCATTTGTCGTCGTTTCTTTTTCTAATAGTTGCAGGAGGTTTTAATATGTTGATGATGAATGCGGTGAAAGAGGGTCAATTCACATGATTCAAATTCGATACGGGGAGGAGCAGTTTGAAGTAGATAAAATAGTCACAAGGAAGGGGGGGTTTGAATTGTGACCCTTTAAAAATTATCCTGAAACTTAAAAACAATTCTCAAGTAGTTTACTTGGAAGTGTTAAGTTAATATTCTGACTTCA
>Ga0228711_1003559_pt1 | contig 24211 bp, 20 predicted proteins | sample MedpolnodulmetaG_2_FD_177996 | JGI IMG/M metagenome (GOLD analysis project Ga0228711, IMG submission 177996) | Root nodule microbial communities from Medicago polymorpha collected in Santa Monica, California, United States - brown nodules | ecosystem: Host-associated > Plants > Roots > Nodule... | reverse complement strand
TAAATTCCTTTGCTCTTGAACTTGTTCAATCAGAATCTCTAAGAATAGTACTTTGATAATGGATCCTGCACACTTGAACAAATTGTTTAGCATGTCCAATTGATTATTTTTAATACCTTGTTATTGTTAAAACTCAATAGGTGACTTGTGAAACACCCTTGTTCCAACAGAATTCTGTTCCCAAATTCCAAGACATCTTATATGGAAGGAAACACCCAAAAGTCAAAGAAACAAGTGATTACACGCAAGAAAATAGCACCCATGTGCCTAGGTCATGAGCCATGCGCCCAGGGAATGGCATTTTATGCCTATGTGCCCAGTCATGCGCCTGAGGCATGCACGGAACGGGTCAGAACTGCTTTTTCCACTTTTTAAGTGGAAAAAGTCTCCTCTCATTCATAATTTTTCATTCAGAATGAAGCGGTTCAAGAGGAAGGCAAGCACTAGGAGCTTTAAGGGACGAGTCTCTCCTCACTTTAAGTCACTAGGATATGTTTTATTAATTTTGTAATTTGTCTTTACTTACCATGAGTAACTAAACCCTATTAGGGTAGGGTTCTAAGATGAACCTCTATTTTATTTGCTGTATTATTTAATTTAAGTTTTTTTATTATGCGAATTATTTATTTCTTCAGAATGTGAATCAACCCTGAGATAAAGGTACTTAAGGAAGTGACATACTTAATATTGGTGAAAACCTACCTCAATTAGAAAGTAACTAAGATAACGATTACACTAATTAAGGAAACAGTAGTAACTTCAAGGAATTAAATTAGCATAGTAACTTTATTCTCCTTTAATCCTTGGTATGGTAAACAAGATAGGGTTGTTGGTTTGTAGAACTACCGAGTGGGAGAGTATGTAAGATGAACTTATAAGATTCAATAGACGAGGGAACCTTTAGAACCATTGAGAATTTAGGTAACCCTGGTTTAATTCATTGTTTCAATTACCTCTGATAGAGTAAGAACCCCACATACCTCTATGCACGAAGGTGCATCTCCCTACAAGATTGTCGACCCTAAGCACTAACCCGTGTAGAAACTCTGGTGTAAGCTTGCAACTCGATAACTGGAGGGGAATAAAACCAAACATCTCAGAGAGTAAGTTCCGACACGTACAAACTCGTGTGATTAGTAGGTGAAACTTGACAGCTGAAAGAAAATAAAACCCCACGAACTCATCACTTGAATAGAAAATGTAAAACCAATATCTGAATAATGCTTGACCATTAATTTGTTCCAACAAATGAATAAAGGGGATTAGAAGAATCCTAATTGTCCCTAATATTCTGCATTCAAAATGGTTACTCCTAAACTCTTGCTCTGTGCAAACATACTAAATTGTGAAACCCCTTTCATCTTTTATTTAATTGTTTTTATTTATTATTTTATTGTTCTCAAATAAGTTACGTGATGATACTCTACTTATCACATTATTACTTAGTAAACGACTTGGTACACTTGCCTAAATTCGATCATCAATATATAACAAGATAGTGAAGGTTGAAAAAAAATCATTCTAGCTGTCATTTTATATGTGGTGGATATTGGCTAGTTTGTCTTCCAACTCCAGACCATGTCATGCCCTTTAGGTAGTTTGCATGGCAGTGCTGGTTGAATATTGATTTTCCTCCAATGCATATCTAAGCAAAAATCCACCATGGGAGAGAGAAGAAGAAAGCTTGAGAAACAGAAACTCTGTTATGCATTCAATGTGATCTCAATGTACATGATGAAAGTATTTATACACTTAGCTTAGTTCTAGCACACACTAACTAACTAAATGTAATCTAAATGTACATGAAATTACAAGGAAATGAAATCTAATCTAGTGAGTTACTTGCGTAGTAAGCTAAGTAGTATTCCTCTCTTCTTCTTTATATGTTAATACCCCCTTGCAAGCTAAAGGTTGGTAGATATCTACCATTCCAAGCTTGACAATGCAGTCATGGAATTGGTTAGGTCCAAGTGCTTTAGTAACACATCAGCAGTTTGATGTTGGGAAGTAATGGGAAGCAAACACATAACTCCTGCTTGAATCTTATCACATACCAAGTGACAATCTATATCAAGATGTTTGGTCCTCTCATGAAACATGGGATTGGGCAGAGATATGCAAGGTGCTTTGATTGTCACAATAGAGCACATGCAAACATGATGGGGCTTGTTTCAAGTCATGAAGCAGAAAACACATCCATTGGAGTTCCCTTGTAGCTGAAGTTAAAGCTCTTTATTTTTCTTCTGCGAAGAACATGAAACAGTTGGTTGCTTCTTGGATTTCCATGATACTAAGGACTTTCCAATGAAGAAACAATACCCACATATAGATCTTCTGGTATCAACGCATCCTCCTAAATTAGCATCACTAAAACCAAGTAGCTACAAATCAGAAGATTGAGGAAAGAATAAACCTCTGCCTGGGGAACGTTTGAGATATCTTAAGACTCTTAGAGCAGCTTTATGTTACAAGTCAGTAGGATAAGCCATTTTATGCCTATGTGCCCAGTCATGCACCTGAGGCATGTTGGGAACGGGTCAAAACTGCTTTTTCCACTTTTTAAGTGGAAAAATTCTCCTCTCATTCATAATTTTTCATTCAGAACGAAGCGGTTCAAGAGGAAGGCAAGCACTATGAGCTTTAAGGGAGGAGTCTCTCCTCACTTTAAGTCTCTAGGATATGTTTTATTAATTTTGTAATTTGTCTTTGCTTACCATGAGTTACTAAACCCTATTAGGGTAGGGTTCTAAGATGAACCTTTATTTTATTTGCTGGATTATTTAATTTAAGTTTTTTATTATGCGAATTATTTATTTCTTCATAATGCGAATCAACCCTAAGATAACGGTACTTAAGGAAGTGACATACTTAATATTAGTGAAAATCTACCTCAATCAGAAAGTAACTAAGATAACGATTACACTAATTAAGGAAACAGTAGTAACTTCAAGGAATTAAATTAGCATAGTAACTTTATTCTCCTTTCATCCTTGGTATGGTAAACAAGATAGGATTGTTGGTTTGTAGAACTACCGAGTGGGAGAGTATGTAAGATGAACTTCTAAGATTCAATTGACGAGGGAACTTTTAGGACCATTGAGAATTTAGGTAACCCTAATTTAAGTCATTGTTTCAATTACCTCTGATAGAGTAAGAACCCCACATACCTCTATGCGCGAAGGTACATTTTCCTACATAATTGTCGACCCTAAGCACTAACCCGTGTAGAAACTCCGGTGTAAGGTTGCAACTCAATAGCTGGAGGGGAATAAATCTAAACCTCTCAGAGAGTAAGGTCCCACATGTACAAACCCGTGTGATCAGTAGGTGCAACTCGATAGCTGATAGGAAATAAAACCCCACGAACTCATCTTTTGAATATAAAATGTAAAACAATTGTCTGAATAATGCTAGACCATTAATTAATTCCAACAAATGAATAGAGGGGATTCGAAGAATCCCAACCACCGCTAACATTCTGCAATCAAAACGGGTTACTCCTTAACTCTTGCTCTGCACAAACAGACTAAATTGCAAAACCCCTTTTATCTTTTATTTAACTGTTTTTATTTATGGTTTTATTGTTCTCAAATAAGTAACGTGAATTTCCTAGTTGGAACGACAATGATCGTGGATACGGTATTCTACTTATCACTTTATTACTTGGTAAACGATTTGGTACACTTGTCTAAATTTGATCATCAATATATAACAAGATAGTGAAGGTTGAAAAAAGAGTCATTCTAGTTGTCATTTTAAACGTGGTGGCTATTGGCTAGTTTGTCTTCCAACTGCAGACCATGTCAGACCCTTTAGGTAGTTTGCATGGCAGAGCTCGTTGAATGTCGATTTTCCTCTAATACATATAAAGTGAAGTTGTGTGTTGGCTTAGTTATGTGTGTAGTGGATGGAGCTACAAAGCTTGAATACGCACTACAGGTGTGATACAATATGAATGCATGGATACACGGAATTTTTAAAATTTAAGATATGATACACAATTCACAATATTATCTTTAAACATTTCACAATAATTTTCATTTATTATCTTTATCAAATTCTAGTTTATAATTAATGAACATAAAGATTTGAGTTATGTTACATAGAGAGAGTGATTTGAAGAGATTTAGAGGGAAAAAAAAATGAAGTGTTCAAAAAAAAAAAAGTAATGGTGTACACATATAATCATCCTTTTACTTTAATAATAATTGAAGAAAACTTTTTTTATTGAAGAAAATTGGTAAGTCCTAACTTAGTGTAGCTATCATAAACATGATTTATCGTGATTGATGTTTGAATCTCGAATGTCTCAATTCTTCATACTTTAAAAGTGTGTAAATCTAATTAGGAGACTATTTGACCTCAAAAAATAAGAAGGGGTAAAAAACAAGGTCATGTTAAGAAAAACAAAAGTAGACATTTTTGCATTCAAAAGAGTATTACTCCATTTTTAAATTTTAAAAATTTCACGTATCCGCGTACAATAAAAAAATTCCGAGAAATAAAAAATAAGTTTAAAATTTTGCATTCAAAAGAGTATTATATCTTAAATTTTAAAATTTAAGATATGATACCATAAAATTATTAAAATTTATTTTGCAGAATTTTTAAAATTTAAGATATGATACTGTAAAATTATTTTAACAAAATAAAAAAAATATTATTTCTCGTACGATAAAAAGTAGGAGAATGCTAACTAGTGTCCTAAGGGTGATGGTTAAACATCTAAAATAAATAAATTTTCATGAAAAAATTGTGTAATCATTACTTTATCAAAAATAAGATTTTATATTTTCAAAACAAAATTTATATTTGTAGATTCTTTAAGTAGTAGAAAATTTTGTATTCAAAAGAGTACTCCCTCCGATCTTTTTTATAAGAAACAAATGCGTCGACAAAATTAATGTATTTAATCTATATTATGAACCAAATACATCAACTTTAGATGATCAATTTGTCCCTTGTAAAAAGGATCAGTGGAGTATTATTTTTTTTCAAGTTTGACTAGTTATGATTTTCCAAGGAAAAAAAAATTGGTAGTAACTTTAAATCTTTAATATAATATTTATTAAACAGAAGTCAATCTTTTGAAACGACGGTCTACAGAATTTGACCGAACCAGAATGACTGGTTCACTTCAGACCGGACGGTTCAATTTCAAAATCTCTGGTTTTTTTTCTTTATTTTTTTTTCCATCCGTTGCTTCTTCTTCTCTATATATATCGCTCTCTATATAAGTGAAGTTATTCAGAACAAAAGGTAGTTACTACGTTTTATATAACCTGTAAAACATGTCGGAGAGTGACGGCGGCGCCACCGGAGAAAGTGTGAGAGTTGAACCTTCATCATCATGGAAACTGAATGTGAAGGAGTTTAAGTTACCACATTATCACCATGATCATCATCACCATCATCATCATAACCGTCAACCACGTTCTTTCACTTTCAGTGGCCTTGTTCGCAAACCCGGTAACAGTAAGTATAGTAATCCTCCTTTCTTTCTTTCTTCGTTTTCTTCTTCCAAAGATGTGTCCTTGTGTCGGTGTCTGACACAAACACTATGTGATAACTTTCAATTTTGTCATTTTCAGAAATTATTACCAGTGTCTATGTGTTAGTGTCGTTCATAGGTGTCAACTTATTTTTTTCTCTTTTATCTCTTATGTTAAACAACACTTCGTAGTCTAAATAAAAAGTTTTCTGTCACTAATCACAACAGTTGCAGTTGAAGATTTCAATGCATTACTCTCAAATATTAATACACTCTCAGTTTTCATTTTTCGATTTTGTTTTCGTTAATGTTTAATCACGAGTTTTATGTTGTTTCCAGTACTTTTTGTTGTCTCAACACTTCATACCGAATGTGTATTAGTGTTAGTGTCCGTCAATAACGTATATTTTTTTTCACCATCATTGTCGTGTCTGGTGTCGGTGTCGGCTTTTGTGTATGTGATTGTAGGAAAAGTTTTTGTGTTCCCTATTTATTCTTATTTTGATTGTGTTGGTGTATCACCTTTTCACCAATTACGTGCCTATATGAACCATGTACTCATATAGTCATATATGATATACTATAGTCGCTAAGTGTTGGGTTGGTTTCATATTGTTGAATAATTATTAAGTGGTTGGTTTTTTTTTTTTTTGCAGTCTTCTTGGTGAGGGTGAGAATATATGGGTTGAGTGTGTTGGTTTTTCCGTTTATGTTTGGAATTTGGATTGTTAGTTTTAGTAGGGTTCTAAAGATATCCCTTTTGAGTAACAGAATATACCATAAGTTTCTTTTTAATTCAATAATCAACAATAACAAAACGGACACTCCTCGGATTAAGTGTTTTCCAGTTCGGCATCCGATACCAACACATGATTACATCAAATTATGTCATTTTCTCAAATTATCGGTGTCTGTGTCCGTGCTGTGTCCAGTGCTTGTGCTTCATAGCAAAAGGTGTAATTCATAACTCGAATGTGTCTTTTTACCACTTACTAAGTGATATGTTGAGTTAAAAAATTGGAGCATAATCCCTTTGAGGATCAGCCTCTAATACCCTTTATCTTTTCTTAAAGTATATGCAATATGCAAAAGGTTGTCCACTTATAAAATTTTGGACCATCTACTTTTTATAATAGCAAATGTGCTTTAAACTTCTTTAGTATGGCTTAGATCATCAACCGAACTACCTACTTGAAAACGAGACTATCTACTGTTATACTTTGCGTTTGGTTTTATTAGAACTTTTATTACTAACTGTGATTTTAAAAAATTTAACATCACTTGTTAGTAATTTGAGGTTCTTTGAGAAGAATTTGTAACTAACATGCTTTTTTTTGCTTAGTTTAACTGCACAGTTGTAGATAATACTTGGATCTAGCTTCTGAACCAACTGGTTTTTTAAATGTGTCACTGCTATATGAGATTGTTATTCAACTGTTTTATTTACTATATGTTTTACTTTAATTCAATCTTGTCTTTGTGAAATGGTTTTCTTTTTGAGAGTTTTTTTTTGCTGTCTTTGATTTCAGAGAAGCAACGCAAGGTTGCAGAATACTATAAACAACAGGAGAGGCTCCTTGAGGGCTATAATGACATGGATACTATGACTGAAACAGGACTTTTTCCAGGAAGTCTTACCGAGGTAGATTGTTTTATCACCATAATTGCGGGCACGATTGTTACCAATGTGTCACCAATAACACGACTGAAACACGCTCCTTGATTTTGTAGTAAATGTGGCCAATGCGGAAGCAATTTCTGTTGTGCTTTCATCACAGAAACCTCTAAAACATTTACAATATGGTCACAGTTTCGTAGCATTGTTTATAAATGTAACTGACTAAGTTTCAAAAACCACATAAAATAGCATGCATCTGAACTTGATAATCACAAACACATGTTATTGATAAATAATTTGTCGAGATTTTCGTATGCTAGTATTTAAAAATTGTCTACTCTCTTATTTTACGATAACTAGAATCACTAATATGTGAGCACTATGATTCTCAGGATGAATTGAAGCAACTAGCAAAAAGTGAGAGGCTAGCAGTTAATGTGTCAAATGCGGTTAACTTGGTACTATTTGCAGCAAAGGTATATGCATCAATTGAGAGCAGATCCTTAGCTGTGATTGCTTCCACCTTGGATTCTCTCTTGGATCTTTTGTCAGGATTCATATTGTGGTTCACTGCCAATGCCATGAAAACACCAAACCATTTTCACTATCCAATTGGAAAGAAACGGATGCAGCCAGTGGTAAGTCTTTATGTTTTAACCTTTTTAGCAGTTTAAATCGGCAAGTCTAGTGTAGCAATAGTATCCTATTGTCATGGTTCATGAGAGTGAAAATGAGACTAATTATGTATCTTTAAATAAACATTTCATTGGTTAAAGAGTACATATTAGGGATTTAAATTGTGGATCGTATAATGTGATGCAGCCTCAATATTGTGGTTGTGTCCACTGTCACGGATGTAAATCACAGAAATCCGTAATGTAACTCCACAATGTAGTGGGTGCAACAGTCACATTATACAAAAATTGACTATATATTGCTCACACAAATTAATTTTCTATCTTCCTTTTTCTTTGTATCATAGATTTAGGAGGTATGTTAAAGTAATAGAAAGATGGTAATGAGATAGATATGAGATTTTAGATGGAAAGTATGAGATTTTAACTGATGTTAAGAAAAAATAGATTCACAACACAACGATCACAATAAGCATAGCAACAGCTCCAATGCCTGTAATGGTAATGTCCGCAACCATTATCCCAACCGGAATTTAAAACCATGATACAAATATTGACAAGACTTTTTATGCAGGGTATCATTGTTTTTGCATCAGTGATGGCAACATTGGGATTGCAGATTTTGATTGAGTCTGGCAGGCAAATTATTGCAAAGGTAATTGAGATTAGTACTTGTTTCACTATGAATGAGCAATCAAAGCTTTTGTTTTAGATATTTTGTGAGCCTTACTTGTAATCTTGATTTTTTAATGTCTTGTTTCATTCTTTGTCTTATAGACCAAACCTGAAATGGATCATAGTGAGTTGGGATGGATGATTGCGATCATGGTATCTGTGACCGTTGTGAAGTTCATTTTAATGATATACTGTCGAAGGTTTACAAACGAGATTGTAAAAGCCTATGCGCAGGATCACTGTTTTGATGTTATTACCAATTCAGTCGGATTAGCTGCTGCTGTGTTAGCTGTCAAGTTCTATTGGTGGATCGATCCATTGGGAGCTATTATTGTGAGTTCAATACTACCACTACATGGATTTTATAGTTAGTAATCTCTAATTTAGTTTGCATATTTCACTAGTGTTACACATTTTCCTTGACTTGCACATAATTCTTCAAGGGTCCTAGATTTTAATTATTTGGATTGTGGAACATTAAATTCTTGTTGGTTGGTTGTTGTGTTGTGTGATTGTTTTTTTGTTAGAGTAAACTAGTAAATATGTTTAGGACACAGATTCAATCCTATCCATATTTTTAGATCGGATGGCTCAGATCACACAGTCACTTAATCAATTTTAAACAATCACGTGAATCGATTTAGATAAGACAATCGAGTTTTGTAAGGATTCATTTTGTCCGTAGACACACGCTCTCTCCTACTTTGTCCCTCATGTTTTGTCATTTATGTCTCATTTTTTCAAATTTGTCCTACAAGTGTGTAACGTTCTGTATCGTTATATAATAGCATGGACTAACGAAATAGGTGTCACAAGACATTAGCGACTACTTGTTATTTTTGTTTACTTGTGGACGAAGTAAGAGAGAGTGTGTAAGTTCATGAACAAAAATGATGGTTTATTCGTTATTTGTTACCGCCAGTCAGTTTCTTGATTGATCTAATGACTATGATATTGTGAATACCGAATGCAGATAGCACTGTACACAATTAATACATGGGTGAAGACGGTGATTGAGAATGTATCATCTCTTATCGGAAGAACAGCGCCACCTGATTTTCTAGGAAAGTTGACATATCTAATATGGAATCACCATGAAGAGGTTAAGCACATAGATACTGTGAGAGCATACACATTTGGTGCTCATTATTTTGTTGAAGTGGACATTGTTTTGCCAGAAGACATGCCTTTAAATCAAGCACACAATATTGGTGAGACACTTCAAGAGAAACTTGAGCAACTTCCTGAAGTTGAAAGAGCTTTTGTGCACATTGATTTTGAATATACTCATAGGCCTGAACACAAGATGATGGTGTAATGTAACATTGATTATCTCTTTTCTTTTTTGTTGTTGTAAATTATTAAGTTATTATCTCAACTAAAAACTGAAATGATATTACTAAGCTATTAGCATCATGTTATGTAAATGAGACAATATAACAATATTGGTTACATTTTCTATAAACGTGAGGAAGAGATGGATCCTTTTTAAAGATGACATTATACATCTTGAATGCTTGATGCAAAACCTTGGTAGCAAGTTTAGGACTATATTGGTCTTTTATACTTACATTGTTATCTCTTTAATCTATTACAATAGTCTCTATTATTATCTCGTAAGTTATGGTCTGATTAGTTGAGGGACTTGTTCCACAAAATCATTAGGTAAGGAACAAGTTAGTCTTTAACACTTTTATTACCTTCACTTGACTCATTTATTAAACTAAAACTCTTGATGATAAATAGTGAATTTAAATTTCATCTTTGCTCAAAATTTTAATATAACTAGAGTATGAATTGTTACTCTTATTGTCTTCACTTCACATTTTTAATCAACTATAGATTTAAAGCATATGCATTGTCACTCTAAAATAAAAAATTACACAGTTAATAAAAATATCAAATTTTGCTCAATCTAACATCTAAATTTAGATCAAGGAGGATATGAGTCCCTCATCCTAACCAACTAAGTTGGAGGAACATGTATTAAGTTATTGTATTACATATTTATAACTAGGTTTTTCTACCATTAGCAATATTGTACATGTTAAAACAATTAAAAATAACAAATTTTTATTGAAAAACAACAATTAATTTTTAAAAAGTTATATATGTAATACAAAATTTACAAATTTCAATGCAAAGTTATTATTTTAAACTTTTTAACATGTGCAAATAATATGTTCTATAATTGATAAGGAAATAATATGGCTACATTTTCTACGACTTAGAGAGGGGACTTAATAGCATAAAATTAATAGGGGGGGTGATAGAAACATAAACGTGATAGATATGAATGTATAAATGATATCATTAGAAAATGAAGTGATTGAACTCAAGTTGTTAATAAACTTCTACTATAACGAATCATCAAGAAAAATCAAGTTTGATTTTTGATGAATAGACTTTACTTACCTTATAGTTAAACTCTGAATTACGAGGACCCCTTTCATATAAACCTGGAGGGTTAATACAAAAAGGAAAATGATATTATTAGAAAATGTGATGAAAGATGAGAGAAAGGAGAATTTCTAAAATCTTATATGGTTAGGTAAAACTTTTTATCAACAAAAACTCGCCTAAAAAATCAAACAAAAACCTTTAAATACATTTTATAAATAAATAAATTATCGAAGTTTAAAAGCTTTAGAACACCTTTTTTTGTATAAAAGAATACCTCAATTTTTTTTTAAATGATAAGAACTCTTGACTTAATTAGTGCATCAGGTTCAAAAACACTTTGGTTATCCTATTCAATACCATATAACTTTTTTAAATACCACATGATTTTATCTAATACAACTTTTTTAATATTTTACTCAACCAAATAATTAAACTTAGGGAAATGTTAACTAATGCCTCCACGGCTGATTAAGGATCATAAATAGTAACTTTTTATAAAAGTTTGTGTAATCAGTGTATTGGAACTTAAAAATTTTAACATTTTAAAAAAATAATTGCTTAATTTTGCATACTTAAAGAGTTTTCCAGAGGCACTCGTTAACGAGACTCTTAAAATTAAATGTTTAATGAATTTTATAAAAAACTAAAGTCTTTCTTTTTTAGGGACAAAGTACATTACCATAGAAATTAAATTAAATGTTTATATTCAAATTAATAATGACATGTGTAAGTGTGACGAAGTAAAGAAAACATGTAACATACGTGCCCACGTGAGAACAAGAAAATATTCAAAGAAAGAAGCCAATACATATTTTAATTCATTTGATTTGATTTCATGGCTACATTCAACACCACTCATAATGCTTAAACAACATCCTCAAATTTTGTTACAACACACACACACACATTCTCTCTTATTCTCTCTCTCTCTTCAATCTCTTCGACAAAAACCATTGCATTAACCATTCAAATTTCAATGGCTTTTCCTCTATGCAATCTCAATCTGAATCTTTCTCTATTACCTCAATCCAAATCAAGATTCAAACACAAACCCTTTCACCAAACACTTTCTTCTTCAAAACCCATTTCTCAATACTCTTTATTCTTCACTTCTTCTTCTCCTTCAGTCCAAAGTTTCACTGCACAGGTTGCTCAGGTGAATTCACCATTAGCTACTCAAGATAAACAGAATCAGCATCAGAAGGATGAGTTTTATCTCAACCTTGGTGTTGCTGTTAGGACCCTTCGTGAGGATATGCCTTTGATCTTTGTTAAAGACCTTAATTATGATATTTATAGGTAATTTTCTCATTTGGGTATGTAAAGTTTCTTGCTTTTGATGTGAATATGTGGTTTTTAATTTGAATAGTGTTATTTCTAGGTGAAAAAATTTGGGTTTGGTAATTTTAAGGATGGTGTAATTAATATTTATGGACCCTTTGGATGTGAATATATGGTTTTTAATTCGAATTTAGTTAATTTTGAGTAATCTGTAAGGCCTAGCTCAACTGACAAATGCCGATATAGTTAGGTTGGACACCTTCACCTAGGTTCGAACCACTCGCAGTGGAGTGGTGTATGTGAGTTTAAACCTCATTGCCACTTTCTATGTATAAAAAAAGTTAATTTTGAGTGGAAAAAAATTGGATTTTTATTTTGTGCAAAAAAATAGTTGGAATTTTAATGTTGGGTTGATAATTTTTCAGGGATGATGTAACATTTTTGGACCCTTTGAACACATTTACTGGTATTGAGAAGTACAAATTAATCTTTTGGGCATTGAGGTTTCATGGTAGAATTTTGTTTCGTGAGATTGGTTTGGATGTATACAGAATATGGCAGCCTTCAGAGAATGTGATATTGATCAGGTGGAACTTGAGGGGCGTGCCTAGGGTTCCATGGGAGGCTAAAGGTGAATTTCAAGGTACTTCGCGGTATAAATTGGATAGAAATGGGAAGATTTATGAACACAAAGTTGATAATTTGGCATTCAACTTTCCACAGAAGATGATGAAACCGGTTTCGGTTTTGGATTTGGTTACTGCTTGCCCTGCAAGTCCAAATCCGACATTTTCATGGGGTCCTTTGGATTCTAGTTCATCTTCATGGATAGAATTATATCAAGCAGTTAAGGGTACATTGGATGAAGAAAGACAATTGATACCACAAGATGGTTTGGCTACATGTTCATAGTGGCCACTTAGTGAACTGTTTTTTTTTTCATTGACAATGTATAGTATAGATTATAATAGGTTAGATGTAATGAATTTGGTCGATAGCGTGAATTTGAAATGTTTCTCTCAATAGTCAAGAGTGTATATAGATAGGGAAGGATGAAGAAGAGTTTAAGTTGCTCATTCTATATGCTATACAGATAGAGATGGAGAAATTTCATATGTTTGATGTGTTTTATACATATATGAGGTAGATTTATATGCTATACTCAGAATTTTATTATTTAGAAATTAACTTTAATTCTCTTACAGAATTGAATCTTGTCTTTTGTTTCTGTGTCTTATATGTATGTATATATACTTCTACAACAGATCTCAATTATATATGAAAACCATCTTATAATATTGGCTTCCATTTTTCTTGGACCAGTGTCGGTCAGATGCAAAGATCCTGTTAACATGTTTTTCTTTTCACTGGTGATTAACTATAACTACTCCATATATGTTCTATTGAGACAAGTGCTAGTGATTAAATTAGCCCTAATTTATCTGGCAATCATGGAACTATGAAGCACAGGCACCGCTTGTTTTAGGTATGGTTGACATGCATCGTACACCAACACCTGAATAACATGTTTTAGACTGTGCATTTAGGTGTCTACGTGTCTGTGCTCGTGTCTATGTATGTATTGAAGCTTCATTGATTGTATAAGCTTCAACATCTGTTATAGTTTGGGTTATTCATGTGTTACTTGACATATTATCATATTATAACAGAGAATGGTTTGTTATAGTCTTAAATGTTGTATCTCTTATTATGATTTTACTGCCTAAAAAGGATTGCTGTTGCTGTTGTAAAGTTTTCACGTTTCTTGTCCCTTACTACACTCTTTCTTCTGTTTCATGGTAGTTTCTTCACCTTGAAAATTCAAAGTGTTGATAAAGTTCCATGTATAGGAGTCCTCCTTTTCTTCTCCACTTCCGTTTTTGGGGGGTTACATGGAATTTATTTAGATTGTTCTTTTTGACTTGAATGATATTGGAAGACTATTTTGTGGTGAAGGTATGCTTAAGGAGAAAATAGTACTTGGTTGGAAAACAAGTTCCTCCTTTCCACTTCTAAATTACATTTTTAATGAGCGTTCATTGTCTTGTGTTTGTTACAAATATTCTTACTGCTAGGAAATTTGGTGATCATGACTTGGCACCTCAGTTTTTAATTATTATTATTATTTATTCTATAATTAGGGCCCGTTTGGATTAGCTTATTTTAGAGCTTATATAAAACAGCTTATGCAAATAAATAAGTTTTTATGTATTATTTATAAGTTTTTAAGGTAGTTTATGAAAAAACCGTTTATGAAGATACAATTTTCGTTAGTGAGAGCTTATAAATTAAAATAAAAGCTTATTTATTTACATAAGTTATTTTTCATAAGCTCAAAATAAGCTCAAACCAAACGGGGCATTATACCTATATATGGGATACATAATTTCGGGTTGGATATTTATCTTCCAATTATACGCTTCATTTAAATTATTCCAATTATAATTTTATATTTTGTATAATATTATTATTTAAACTTTTTATTAAACAAATTTAGTTATATCCCATTATAATATTGAATGAATTTCTTCTCTCTGCACTATTGAGAAAATATAAGAAGAAATTTAAAAAATTGGTTGAGTTATAAAATAAAAAAATGGGAAAAGGAAATTTTATTATATAGGCTCAATGGCCAACAAGCCCTCTCACCGTCCCACTTTTTAGCAAGTTATGTAGATGAGTTAACTAATAGTGTCGAATCCAAAATCTCATCTCGTCCCACCAAAAAAAAAATTAAACAGTTCAACCGGATCCAACTCACTTTGTCATCCTATAATAAATCAATGACTCATTGTTAAGAATCTTAATTTTTCTCAAACAAAATAAAATATCGTCGAGAATATTGATTAAATAATAAATTAAGAAAATAAAACAAGAAAAAAAATAGTTTTAACCGTTTATTCCATTTTGCACATGTGCTCGCACTCGCACTCCAATATTGACTTTGATATCAAAACGGATCCAAAATAAAACCGCAAATTAAACCAAAAGCTTACATAAGTATTAATACTTATTTATATTATTAGTATAATATGTTAATTAATGTAATTTATTGATTTTAATGATTTTAATAATGATTATTAGTAAAATTTAAAGAATACATTTTGTTACTATTTCATATATTTTAGAACATAATTAATTTTTTTTATTCCTATTTTTTTAAAGAATTATTTTTATTACTGATTGTTAATTTTTATCTAAACTATAAATAAGGAGAATATGAGATTTTAGTAGGCATGGCAACTAAATCTCTGGCCGTCCCCGTCCCAAATTTAACGGAGAAAAATCGATTTAATTGGGTGTGAGTGTGGGTGCAGGTGCACAGGAAAAACCCGATTTTTTTGTACGGGGTGGGAGATGTGTTTATACCTCCCCCACCCACGCCTCGTCCCCGTTATTGGAATCTACCTTAATATATTTAATAATATTATACCTAAACTCTTAATATATTGTTACTCTGTACAAACATGTTTATTAAATTTATCTTGCTCTTTTGAAAGAGATTTATTAGAATCTTTATTATTAATTTAATTATTGTTTATTTGTTGTTATATAAAAGATAAATAAAAAATAAAAACATGTAGCTTTTGAATTGTTTTAAAAAAATACAATTTGTGTTGGTTATATAAAAAGTGATTTGCACGCCGCTACTCTTAACTGTTCCAAAGTGCACCACTAACGCCTCTACGCAGAACACAGAAAACTCTCCATTCGATTCAAAACCTCTCTCACGACTCTGTCAGGTAATTCGATCGTTACTCTTTTACTTCTCCACTGCGTGATTTTGTTGCTTTTTTACTTCATTTATCTCAACTTATTTGTGTTACTTGCATTCATGATTCTTGAGAGTTTGAGTGAAGGACGTTCCATGCATTTTACATTTTGAACCCCCTGGTTTTTATTTTTTGCACCACCCAAACCAATTTCAGTTCATCCATTTATTTCATTCTCTCTCAAAACCTACCTCTACCCACCCACTAGCTGGCGGCACAGCTGCAACCACCACCTCTCGCCGCCGCGAAATCGATATAAACGGAGAGAAAACTTTCTACACCGCCGTCTTCCTCCTAAGATGGAACTATTCAATCCATCAACGTTGAAACAACACCAAGGTAATGGATTTCATAAATCAAATTTTTGGGGTTTTGAAAAATTTTGATTTGGGAAATTTCTGCAATTGGTTCTGAATTGTTTCTTACTTAGTTACTTACGATTGAATCAGTATAGAAAGGTTAATCATATTGGGTCAAGTGATTTTTCAATTTGGTCTACCATGCTTATTGGAACCTAACAAACTACAATTGTGCCAACATGAATTGTTGGTACATGAATTAATCAACTACCAAAAACGAAAAATTATGGAACAAACAATGATTAAAGGTTGCGGCAATAGTTATGGATAGAAATCAGTGAGAGTTATAAAGCTTAGTACTAATGCTTCTGGATTGTAATTTTATAGTGCTAAGTTTGTGAATAATGAGAAAGGGAAATGGGGTTTGTTTGTAGCACCGACACAAAGAACCTGTTCGTTTTTATAAAGACCGTAATTGATCTGAAAAATACATGCTTTGATAAAAATCTAGGCATGCTTTCAATTGGGCTAGTGTAGTTTGTATGATCATGTTCATGTTCATGTGTTTTGCTTCTGATTTTGTGAACAAAAAGTACATTATTTTGCCTTTGTCTAAATCGGGAACAAATTGGTCCATCATCGGCATTAAAAGGTTGTATAACAAGAATCTTGTAGAGTATGTATTTCATTTTTTAGCACAATGTAAATTGAGTATAATGTAATTTTTTGAACATATATTTTTTTATATGTTATTATAATTATTAGTTAAAGTTTAAACCCCCTAGCCTAGGGTCCTGGCAACGCCAAGGACGGAATAAGTTTTCTGTTTAGGGCCAGACTGTGTATAGTTAGAGAAACCCTCTAGTACTATTATCATTACTATCATCAATAAAGCACATTTTTTCCTTAATTGCATTATGTGTCTTCTTCTTTTTGCTTATATTTTTTTTTTCTGTTCGACTATAGGATTCTTTGGTTTTAATGTTGATCATAATTCTGTTCTTCTATTTTTTGTCTTAATTATTTTTTCTGGTTTATTTGGTTACATTGACCTAAGTTTGTTGTAATGGTTTCACATTAATATCTGATTTTTGTGTTGAAATGTCTTTGTGCACCAACAGGTAGGGATGCTAAAATTTGAATTTAGTGGAAAATAGAAGCGCCGATCCCATACACAAATACACGCCATCAATGCACACAGCAAAACGGTTAAACGCCACAACAAAAATGACAACAACCAAGAAGAGGAAAACCAATCAAACCCCAGAGAACAAATTCCAATTCGAGCTCAATTCATGTTCCAAATCAAAGGACTTTCGCGGCGCAGTCTCTCTATTTGATGATGCTGTTTCAAAAAACACCCGTGTCAACCAACACCACCTCAACGCACTCCTCTATCTCTGTTCCAACGCCGTCACAGACCCTTCTCTTAAACACCTCGCCTTAGAGTACGGCTTTCGCATATTCAACCACATGTCCTCCCTAAACATAACCCCGAATGAAGCCACAGTTGCCACTGTTGCTAGACTCGCCGCAGCCAACGGCGATGGTGACCGCGCATTCGAATTGGTAAAAAACATTGGTAATTACAATGTGGCCCCTAGGTTACGGACTTACGATCCCGCATTATTCTGCTTCTGTGAATTACTTGATGCTGATAAAGCCTATGAAGTTGAAGAACATATGAATAGTGCTGGGGTTAGTTTGGAGGAAGCAGAAATTGCGGCGCTTTTGAAGGTTAGTGCAAAGAAGGGTAGGGCTGATAGGGTTTACAGGTATCTTCACAAGCTAAGGAGTAGTGTGAGGTGTGTAGAGGAATCGACGGCGACGGTTATTGATGAGTGGTTTCAGAGCAATGAGGCGCGTGAGGTTGGTGAGGGGGATTTGGATGTGACGAGGGTTAGGGAGGCAGTTTTGAGGAATGGAGGAGGGTGGCATGGTTTAGGGTGGGTTGGAAAAGGGGATTGGGTTGTGTCTAGAATGAGTGTTGATGATGATGGGATTTGTTGTGGCTGTGGTGAGCAACTGGTTTGTGTGGATATTGATGATGAGGAGATGGAGAAATTTGCTTCGTCTGTTGCTGCATTGGCTGTGGAGCGTGAGGTCAAGGCAAATTTTAGTGAATTTCAGGTGAGTGAATGACTAGCTACCAAATAATTTCAAATTGTACTAATGAATATAATTGGTTTAAGGTATGAAGGTAAGGTTATGATCTTTAAAATCTAATTATATGTGGCTTCGATAATGTATTGGTATGCATTCCCCTTTTTCAAACATACGCTGGTGACATGTCTTTATATCAAATAACATTGTTTTTGTTCCAGCCAAAGAAATGTTATCAACACTTTTTTTATTGCGATCGTTTTGCAAAAAATTGATTAACTTGTCTCATAAATACATCAACTTTTAAAGCGTGTGTCGACTTTTTTACAGAATGAATCAGTAATAGAAAGAGCATTTTAACATTCTTTTTAAGTTATAATTGTAACTTGGTTCTGACAATTTTGTCCTCTTTTTGGCAACTACTAGGGATGGCTTGAGAAACATGGCTGTTATGAAGCCATAGTGGATGGTGCAAATGTTGGGCTCTACCAGCAAAATTTTGCTGATGGTGGATTTAGCACTAATCAGGTAATATGCCTATGTTATAGGGTCTTTTTTCCTATTCCTTTACTGTTAATTGAAGTTATGCAGGTTCCTGCTCTTGGTTGATAAATAAACTTTACAGTTCATGCAACTGATTGTGTCTGTATGTCGATTATATAATAATGTAGCTTGATGATGTTGTGAAAGAATTGTACAATCAGAGTGGGAAAAAATGGCCGCTGGTTGTCCTACACAACAAGCGCGTGAAAGGGCTGATGGAAAATCCTTCCAGCCGAAAACTGGTAGAGGAGTGGATGAAAAACGGTGTGCTATATACAACTCCAAATGGATCGAATGATGATTGGTAAATTGCAAAATTATTTTTTAAGTTTTGATAATGTCTTCATCTTAGGACATCATTGTTTCTTAAATTGTTTGAATGTTTCTTTACTATAACTGCAAATTTAATGCCTTAATATTTGGACATCATGTTGGACTGAGTGATGGCACTACTTAAAAATACTGCTTGGTTGCTGTTTGTCTATACCAAGTTTTCTACTCGTAGATTTCTAGGTGTTATTTTGTAGCCGCACCGATGTAAATTATATTTGGTTTCAGATAGGACCCTTGTTGAGAAGGTGGGCTCAAAGGTACAGTTAGCACATCTGTTGTCCATGCCCATAGTGTGGCGAGTTTATTTTAAGAGAAATAGAGGACAGAATAGGAATGTCCACATAGCTGAGTGAGTGGAGAGAAACAGGGAAATGAATTGTGTAAGGGAAGGATGCTGAGTGGAGAGAGAAAAATATCAAGTAGAATCATTGAGTTTGTTAGGGGCAGAGAGAGAGCATTGGTTCTCTGAAGAAGGTTAAGCTCTGGGGATAATATGGATAATGTTCATGGATACTGTCTTGACAATCAGAAGTTCCACATTCCACTTGTGTTGGAAATCCACCTTAATTGCGGTCCGCCCCTAGTCGCCTAAATTGCAACCTTTGGTTAGTCTTCATTGCAGCCTCCAACACCTTCATTGTGTTGGCTTTGAGGGGGTGGATTTAGTCCCACATCGGATAGATAGGACTCTCGAGAAGAGTTTATAAAGAGGAGGCACTCCTCACCTTACATGCCGGTTTTGTAAGGATGACTGATGAGTTAGGCCCCAAATTTCAACAACTTGCATAATTTTGCAACCAATTTCTGATATCTTGATTCTGTCATGGACAATATCTACGGGTACCATGTTCGTGCCTTATGCTATTATGTCAAGATCTCACATTGATTAGAGCATGCAAAATAGTGCTCGTGAGGCATGGACAATCTTAGTCCCTTGTGTTGGCTTGAGGTTGAGTTAGACCTACTCCAAAATTCTAAGATGGCATTAGAGTCAATACAATATCAGATGTTGGACAAATCCTAGATGTCCAATCCTAAAAACTATACACTTCCGAGCTCTGGTCTTTGGCATAAGAGGGTGTGTTGATATCCCATGTCAACTAGTGGTATGACAGAAATGGTCCTTGTAAGGCTCAAACAATTCTCACTCCTTGAGGTAGCATTTGGAATTGAGTCAGGCCTAGTCAAAAAGTCCAAGAAGTAGCTTTCTTAATGTTGTAGTTTTTATTTTTAATAGTGCAATTAATATATTTTTATTTCAGATCGTACTAATTATTTGGTCTAAATAATGTGTGTATAGTTAAATTCACCTCTAACTAATTCATCACTTTGCTGCAATTTCATTATACGCTATTCCTTTTTACATTGGTCAACATTTTTTTTTTAATCTTTCAATCACTATTATGTAAAACGTCTGTTTACATTATTCAATTTTATCACCATCTATGTTGCGTTTGGATTTTATGCACTTAATTTATATTTTGGGTTTCAGGTATTGGCTCTATGCTACTGTAAAACTCAGGTGTTTGCTTGTGACAAATGATGAAATGCGAGATCACATATTTGAACTCCTAGGAAGCAACTTTTTCAACCAGTGGAAAGAAAGACATCAGGTAATATATTTCTTATTTCTAAGGTAGCTTATTCTAGCATCAGCAAGGAGTTGTTGCCTGCTCACGACTCTGAGAAAATTCTTCCTTGATAATTTAAGTTTTCAGATTTTTGTTTATGTCTCCTATCTGCTGTATTACAAGGTCTGAGCACTTTACCTCATCTACCTTCTTTTGAAATTGGTTATTGGGAGAAAAACTTTTGATCTGTTTTAAATTGTAGAAACACCATAAATAATTTCTATTAATTTCATGACATTGTTGTCTGAGGTAGTGTCAATTGTTTCCCATTGATAGAGCCTTCAAAGTTGAACCATGTATCATACAAAGTCTGATTTGGCGATATAAGATTTTTACGTTGTGCCTGTATTTTTTGTAACATGTTTGTTTTCTTTATCTACAGGTTCACTACACTTTTGTTAAGGGGAACTTGAAACTTCAGATGCCACCACCATATTCGTTGGTAATCCAGGTAATATTTTGTATGTGCCATGATATTTGTTTAGTGCTGTCATTCTACTGTTCTTTCTGTGGGTCTCATGAATTTCAACAAATCGAAATGGATGTGATGGAAAAAGTGTGTTAAAAGAATGTATTTCTAGCATTTCTCTTTTAAGAATTCCTATGAAGAAATGACTCGAATTGGTAAAGGGTCTATTTAGAAATTCAATTAGGTAATTGCTAGCAAACAAGGGTTCTAGAGCATTAGCATTACTCTTAAGATGTCCTACCAAACATGAAAGTCCTAAATTCAGAACTCATTTTTTTTTTTTAAAAAAAAAAAAAAAAAAAACTATTTCTGAATTCAGTCCTTGGACTAAATCTGAAACTGTGTTGCAGGAATCAGAAAAAGGATCATGGCATGTGCCTTTGGCAGTGGACACTAGCAACGAGTCTTCAAAACCTTGGCTGTGCATTACACGGGCAAGTGCTCATGATGCTGCTACTGTTTCTAATGGTGTGGATACTTCAGGAAATAATCATATTCATATCGACCAGCCACAGAAAATAGCAGATGAAGTCCTTAGCTTAGATTCCCAAGTCATTGAGAATAACATTACTTCCGTGACTGGTAAAAGAAAAGAGAGATCTGATCCTTCCTGATAATTCTTTCCATTGGCACGATCTTTCAATTTTGACAGCTTTCAGGGTTGCTGGTGGGCAGTGGCTGTAAAGATGGTTCATGATGTGAACAGCCGCTACCTGTCTACTGTCGATTGAGCTCTCTACACTTTACATGATTTTAAACCATTTGAATCAAAGGCTTATTTAGATTATCATTTGGCATAATTTATGATTTAATTCATTTTGTCTACCATATCTTATATGGAAAAAGGCATTGGTGTTTTTTTAAACCGATGCCTATTTCAACTGTTATGTACTTGTTATAATGTTGGTAGTTTTTATTTACAATTGCATTCCCTTATGAATAATCGTTGCAAGGTAATGAGGAATATAATGAAATTTTGAGAGTTAGATGATGTGGTTACCCTTGCAAGAGTGTGAAATTTCATTGGCTTCCCTCTTTTAGAATATATCTCTGTAACTTGGATAAATTGAGAAAGAAAAGATTTATATTTTGAGATAATAATTCATCTTATGATTCGTCAACTTGTGATCAAACGACACTATACACAACCATTTTTGAATTTAGCTCGATCATTTTCTATTTTGTAGAAATGATTACAGGTTTTAATTTGAAAGCATTGTTTCTTTCCTGAAGATTCATAAATGTGTCCTACTTGTTAAAACAAAGTTGTTCTATGTATGATTTTCATCACTCTTGTTGACCCAGCGTCACAATTAATTTTGCATAGTTACTTAACTCTTTGCTCATACAATCTGACACCCACATAGACACGCGTCTGATTCTTTGGCGCTCCTAAAAAATCCAAAATTATACTTGTCCGTTTTAAAATTTGTAGGCGTAAATAAGTGAAAAAATTATACTCCATTTGGTCCTATTTATCAGAGATATTTGAGCCAACAAAAGTTTACGGTATATGGTTCAAAATATTTCTTATAAATAAGATTGGACGGAGTATATCATATATTACTGGTGTAGAAAATGATAAAAGTGAGACATAAACACACAAAACTCGTAAATATTCACACACATATACCTTCTAATCAATCTTTTGGAGGAGTTAGAGGGTTTTGTTCGGACAAATGAGGAGGATAGTTGGAAATGGAAATTGGGGGAGCAAGGTGGCTTCTCGGTGAAGTCTTTATATTCTAAGTTGGAGGATGTCTTTTTGGCGGAGAATAGGTGGCCGGAGGAGGAAATGAAGGTTTTTAGACAAATTTGGAAGTCCGGGGCGCCATCAAAAGTGATGGCTTTTTCATGGAAGCTCCTTCTTGATCGTATTCCTAGAGTTAATTTGGAAGTTAGGAATTGTCTTCCGCCGGAGGAAGGAGCTAACTGTTTTTGGTGTGTGTTGGGGAGGGAATCATCCATTCACCTTTTCCTTCATTGTGATATGGCAAGGGAAATTCGGTTGAGGTTGATGAGGTGGACTAATCGGTTCTTTTTGATCCTGCCGAATCTCTTTATCCATTGGTAGTGTTGGAGTGCGGGAGGGTTCCATAAGAAGATTCGGAGGGGTTGGAGAATGATTTGGCAAGCAACAATGTGGGTTATTTGGAAAGCCCGCAACGATCGTTTTTTCAACAATGTGGTAAAAGGAGTGGAGGAGCTAGTGGACGAAATTCAAGTGCTATCTTGGAGGTGGGCAATGGGTAGAATGGATATGCCGGTTTGTATGTTTTAGGAATGGGTGTGGTGCCCGGAAGAATGTTTGCGGAGGTAAGGGGAGAGGCAGGGTGTGGTTCAGGCTGTTTAGGGGCTGATTCAGGTGCTGTTTGTATTGCTGCCCTCCGCTGTTGCTGTTCTGGTGCGCTGCAGTGTGTGTTTTCATGCTGGTTTTTGACTGATGTTTCGGCCTGCTAGAGGAGGATGCAGCAGGTTCTTGTTTTGGTGTTGTTTGCTGCTTGGGTTTTGCTGTGTTGGCGTGCAGGAGCTTTAGTGGATCTTCTATGAGACTGAAATTTAGTGCTTTAATTGGATTTCATAGGCATAACATTTCTGTGTGTATGGCTCTTGTTTGCGGTTGGGTTCTGTAGGTGTTTCGGCCTCCGCTTTTGGTGTTTTGTGGATGTAACGCGTATAGGCAGCATCTTTGTTATCTTTCTTTCCGTCTCTAAGTGTCTTGCTAGAGTTTCGGTTTAAATAATATTTGCTGATTCAAAAAAAAATTCACACACAGATACAAAATCACCATAACTCTAATTTTTCATAAGTCGACCATCAGATGCACTTGACAATGAGCCACAAGGTTTGATCAATTCCAACTTGGCCTAAAATGCCTAAGAAAACAAGCTTATAATTCAATTCACAAATATGATCATCACTAATAGGGCAAAAACTGATTTTTTTTTTTTTTTTTG
>Ga0228711_1003558_pt1 | contig 24218 bp, 18 predicted proteins | sample MedpolnodulmetaG_2_FD_177996 | JGI IMG/M metagenome (GOLD analysis project Ga0228711, IMG submission 177996) | Root nodule microbial communities from Medicago polymorpha collected in Santa Monica, California, United States - brown nodules | ecosystem: Host-associated > Plants > Roots > Nodule... | reverse complement strand
GCGGTGCTTGCCTCCGCATTTCCGCAGATCGGCATCGGCTTGCTCGGGGTCTCCTTCGCATTCGATCTCACTGTTCTGACCATGTCTTTTACGGTCGGCGGAATTTCCGGCGGGCATTTCAATCCTGCGGTGTCGCTGGGGCTTGCCGTGGCCGGACGAGTTCCGGCCGCCAGCGTGGTCGCCTACGTCATCGCGCAGGAGGGTCAAAACGGGACTGGTTGTACCTAGGCCTTGGACATGTCGTTCAATCGAGGGCTTGCAACCGGCGTGAAGCAGGGCGTCAGATCTGGTGCCTGAGCAAACAGCCTCGTATCCAGCGCAGTACGGGCCGAGCCGTTGTCCGAGAGTCTGCGCCGAAGCGCTTTTCGACCGCCTCCAGCATCTGTCGCGCACGTCGGAGCCGGATATTCCGGCATTGGCGACCGCCGTCCAGGCGATGATCTCACGGTCGAAGGCGTCGATAATGAACGGCTAGCGGGATGACCTCGCCGATCCAGCAGGCAAACTTCAGTCCATTCGAGCACCAGCTCAGGTTCGAGCGCATGACCGTGGCCTTGCCGTCATGGATGGGGTCCTTGCGAACAGTCGTGTGCTTCTCCAGCAGCATCGCGTGGCTGCCCTTGAGCCTGTCTGCGAGATTGGAGCGGGAGACGCCCAGCGTGTCCGCGACGGTCTTCATCGGGAACCGTCCTTCGGCAACAAGATCGGCCGCGACATCTGTTTTTTTGAGCTAGCTTTGGACAGGGCCTCACGGCGGATGTCGACCTCCATCGTCTTGCGGCCGAGCATGCGCTCCAGTTCGCGACCGCGGCCTTCCAGCTTCTTCACTTGCGAATTGCCGACGACCGGCTCGTCTGAATCCACGGCAGCAGCGCCTCCCGTGCTCAAGAGCCTGCGCCATCGATAAAGGAGATTGGGCGTAGCACCGTGACGGCGAGCGGTCGAGGACACCGTCTCGCCAGCTTCGAAACTCCGCTCGATGATCTGCAGGTTTTCTCGGTCCACGCCGGCGCGGACACTTCCCGTGATCACCTCGATGCGTCGATAGTCGCTGGACAGAGATTTTTTTGCTCCAAACGACGGCAGTTTGCTTAGTGGAACGGCTATGATCGGTGGCGTAATAGGGTCGGTGAGCGCGGCGGCCGTTATCATTGTGGCGATCGTGCTCTACGCCATTGGCGAAACCGTAAAAGCCGAAGCTTTGCCGAGTTTGAGTATGAACGATCGGAGTCCTGCTGTGCAACATTCTCCCACGAGCTGTCGCCGACCGGCTGAATTCGCAAACAGAGAAGGTGAGTGCAGACCGGCACGACGAGGCTTCAGTCCTTTTTGCAGGCATGGCCGGCTTCAAGGCAGCGGCCGGCGAGATATCACCAGCTGATCCCGTGAGATTCTTGAACGAGGTTTTCACGGCATCCGATCATCTTTTGGAGCGCCATGGGTTAGAGAAGATTAAGACGCCCCGGGAGCAACTATATGGTGGTCAGCGGGGTGCCTGTTGCAAGGCAGGATCACGCCGCAGCACTTCTGCGGCTGGGTATCGACATGCTCGAGAAAGCCAAGCAAATTTACGATCCAACCGGATGGGGCCCGACAGCGCTGCTTCGGACTGCATCGGTAGGATTGTGGCGGCGGCGAGTGTCGCCAGGCGCTCGACGCTCCTGCGCACGCTCGCATCGACTTCAACGGCAGCCTTTATGCGCGGCGGACTTGCCAATTGACGCCTTTCTGGAGCCAATGCGAAAAGCATGACCAAACATCAGGGGCTGGCTATCGTCCTTTTGGTGAAGCGGGCTGTCCGACGTAGCTATTGTTGGATTTGAACGGCCGCTGGGTCGACGAGCATAGTCTGTCCGCGACCGACGCCGTATCAGCCAGCAAACCGACCATAGCGGCCGCGCCCTTACAGCGGTTCGAGAAGAACAAAATCTGAAATAGTTGCCCCAAGGTACAATATCGCAGCAACTCGCCGTGAGGTAGAGTGCGCTTTCCATGAGTGTCGTCCGCAACCCGCGGCGGACACTCTGGTCGGATGCCGCCCCCGATCGAAGGCGTCCGGATTTTCAAGTTACTCCAGTTGTTTCGATTGATTTCAATTTGAATACGCGACCGGCGGCGCTTGTTAAATTCCGCGTGCGCCTGGGTGAATCACCGTTCAACCGGAGATTTCAACGGAGGACTCGTAATGAATCGCAGGATCATGCGCGGCGTTGGAGCGTTTGCTGCTTCAACCGTTCTTTGGTGTACCGCATCCAGCCTTAATGCCCAGGAGGCGCAACCGAAGCCTAACATTCTCTTTATCGTATCCGACGACACCGGTTATGGAGATCTCGGGCCCTATGGCGGCGGCGAAGGTCGTGGCATGCCGACCCCGAATATCGACAGGCTGGCGGACGAAGGCATGACCTTCTTTTCCTTCTACGCTCAGCCGAGTTGCACGCCGGGCCGCGCCGCGATGCAGACCGGACGCATTCCAAACCGCAGCGGCATGACGACGGTTGCCTTCCAGGGCCAAGGCGGTGGGTTGCCGGCAGCCGAATGGACGCTGGCGTCGGTTTTGAAGCGAGGCGGCTATCAGACCTATTTCACCGGCAAGTGGCACCTTGGCGAGGCAGATTATGCACTGCCGATCGCGCAGGGCTATGACGAAATGAAACATGTTGGCCTCTATCACCTCAACGCCTACACCTATGCCGATCCGACCTGGTTCCCCGACATGGATCCTGAACTTAGGGCCATGTTCCAGAAGGTGACCAAGGGCTCGCTTTCCGGCAAAGCCGGTGGCGAGGTCAAGGAAGACTTTAAGATCAACGGCCAATACGTCGATACGCCCGTGATCGACGGCAAGGAAGGCGTTGTCGGCATCCCGTTCTTCGATGGGTACGTCGAGAAAGCGGCAATAGAATTCCTGGATTCCGCGGCCAAGAAGCCGGACCAACCATTCTTCATCAACGTCAATTTCATGAAGGTGCATCAGCCCAACCTTCCGGCCCCCGAATTTCAGCACAAGTCGCTTTCCAAGTCCAAATACGCCGACTCCGTCGTGGAGCTCGACACGCGCATCGGTAGGATCCTGGATAAGCTGCGTGAAACCGGCATGGACAAGAACACCCTCGTCTTCTACACGACAGACAACGGGGCTTGGCAGGACGTCTATCCGGATGCAGGGTACACGCCCTTTCGCGGCACCAAGGGCACTTTGCGCGAGGGCGGCAATCGCGTTCCCGCCATTGCCAAGTGGCCTGGAAAGATCAAAGCGCGTTCGAAAAACCATGACATCGTTGGCGGCCTCGATCTGATGGCGACATTCGCCGCAGTCGGCGCGGTGCCGCTGCCGGACAAGGACCGCGAAGACAAGCCCATCGTCTTCGACAGCTACGACATGTCGCCGATCCTGCTCGGCACGGGAAAGTCGGCCCGTGAATCGTGGTTCTACTTTACCGAGAACGAGCTCTCACCGGGTGCCATTCGCGTCAACAACTACAAGTTCGCGTTCAACATCCGCGGCGATGACGGGGCCTCGACTGGTGGGCTGGCCGTCGACACGAATCTCGGCTGGAAGGGCGCGGAGAAGTATGTCGCCACGGTGCCCCAGGTGTTTGATTTGTGGCAAGACCCGCAGGAACGCTACGACATTTTCATGAACAACTTCACGGAGCGGACCTGGATGGGCGTGGTGATGGGCGAGGAGCTGAAGAAGATCATGGCCACATACGTGCAGTATCCACCGCGGAAGCCGCAGAGCCTGACCTACAACGGTCCCATCACGCTTTCGGATTACGAACGCTTCCAGTGGGTCCGGGACTCGCTGGCGAAGGAGGGCGTCAGTATATCTCTCCCGACCGGCAACTGACCTTCATGCGGCGGCCACGGATCACACCGGAGGCCGCCGCCAGCTTGACCATCAAACCTCCGCACCCCAACTCTCTGGAGAACGCCCAATGTTCGCCATTCGTAATTCCCTTAAATTGGCCCGTGACGCGGCGCTGGCAGTTGCAGCGGGCCTTATCTTTGCCGTTTCAGCGCTTGCCCAAACCGACCCGCTGCCTTCGTGGAATGACACTGCCCCAAAAGCGGCTATCGTCTCTTTCGTCGAAAAGGTCACCAAGGAGGGTTCGCCCGACTTCGTTCCGGAATCCGAGCGCATCGCCGTCTTCGACAACGACGGCACGTTGTGGGTAGAGCATCCGATGTACGTTCAGCTCGCCTTCGCCCTCGACCGTGTGAAGGCGGAGGGCGCGTCCCATCCGGAGTGGAAGGACAAACAGCCGTTCAAAGCGGTACTCGAGGGCGACATGAAGACGCTCGCGGCAGGGGGCGAAAAGAGTCTCGTAGAGCTCATCATGGAGACCCATGCGGATATGACCAGCGACGAGTTCCAGAAGATCGTCTCCGAATGGATCGCCACCGCACGGGACCCGAAATTCAAGAAACGCTATACCGAACTTGTCTACCAGCCGATGCTCGAACTGCTCGACTATCTGCGAGCCAACGGTTTCAAGACCTTCATTGTATCGGGTGGCGGTATCGAATTCATGCGGCCATGGACGGAGCAGGTCTACGGCGTTCCACCCGAGCAGGTCGTCGGCTCGTCGATCAAGACGCAGTTCGAGATGCGCGATGGCGAGCCGACGCTCTTCCGTCTGCCGCAAGTCAACTTCATCGATGACAAAGCCGGCAAGCCGGTTGCTATCAACGAGCAAATTGGCCGTCGCCCGATCGCCGCCTTCGGCAATTCCGACGGCGATTTGCAAATGCTGCAATGGACAACGATGACGGGTGGGAGCGTCCGTTTCGGCATGCTCATTCATCACACCGATGCTGAACGCGAATACGCCTACGACCGCAAGAGCGAATTCGGCCGCCTCGACAAGGCGCTTGATGCGGCGGCGATAAACAAATGGACGGTGGTCGACATGAAGGCGGATTGGAAAGAGATCTTTCCGAAGAAGTAAGATTGCGTGTCCTGCGTCGCATATGACTACTTTGTGCAGCCAGGGTCCACCACGTTCATGAGGAAAAGCAGGACAGGCATTTTAGCCGCTTATGGTTCGGTCGCTTCCGGAGTGGTGATCGGTGCCGCCGTCGGCGCCGCAGCAGGCAATCCTTACTACTACTCGCCGCGATGCCGCTACTACCGTATCCGACTTGCTACTAAACTGGTTGTTTTATCTAATCAGCAATGATTGCAAACTTTCCCGACAGAAGATGGAAAGATCGAGCTTCTTTCTGTTGGTTTTCTGCCCAATAGGCGCTGGTCGTCGTGCCGAGTGTAGCACGGCCTTAATTTTAGAACGATACGGAGCGCTCGATTGAAGCGGTTTGTCCACGCAGCGACAGTTATCCGGACAGCTTTGCTGTTTGGCGCCCTGCTCGCGTATGCCGCACCGGTTGGTGGTGCCGAGACGGCTCCGCCTTATGCTGCGGACCAGCTAATCGCACCCCAGAAGGGATTCGTCGACGAGAAGACGTGTACGTCCTGCCATGCGGAACAGGCCGCGGCATTCGCTAAGTCGCACCACGCCAAGGCCATGGCCCTTGCCGATGACAAATCGGTGCGCGCCGATTTCAACAGCGTCCGGTTCGAGCGCGATGGCGTGGCGGCAGAGTTCTTCCGCCGCAATGGTCGCTTCTTCATTCGCACCGAAGGGCCGGACGGCAAGCAGGCGGACTTTGAGGTCAAATATACCTTCGCATACGAACCCCTGCAGCAGTACCTGGTCGATATCGGCCACGGGCGATTGCAGGCCTTTGATATCGCCTGGGACACTCAAAAACAGGAATGGTTCTGGCTGGGTGAAGGCAGTGCGGCAAAACCTGGCTCAACCTTTCATTGGACGGGCCCGTTCTATCGTTGGAACCGCACCTGCATCGACTGTCATTCCACCGGTCCGCAGACCAATTTCGAGCCGCAGACGAACAAATACCAGTCGTCCTATGTCGCCACCAGCATTGGCTGCCAGTCCTGCCACGGCGGCGGTGCGAAGCATGTCGAATGGGCCAGAGCCAAAGCGGCAAACGCTTCAGCGGCGGCGGCAGATCCCGGCCTCGCAGAGGTTGACGCGAACACCTGTTTCGCCTGTCACGCCCGACGCACTAGACTGGTCGATGGCTATCGCCCGGGAAGCGCGTTTCTCGACCAGTTTTCTCCTGCATTGCTTCGCAGCGATCTCTATTTTCCGGACGGGCAGATACTGGACGAGGTTTTCGAATACGGCTCCTTTCAGCAAAGCAAGATGGCAAAGGCAGGCGTCACCTGTTTCGACTGCCACCGGGCGCACGAGGGTACCGTCAAAACTGAGGGCAATGCGTTGTGCACGCAATGCCACGCCGAGACTGCCCCGGAACGTTTTGCAGGCAACAACCCGAGCGGCGCGTTTGACACCCCGGCACACACGCATCATCCCCAAGGCTCCTCCGGCGCTTTTTGTGCGAATTGTCACATGCCGGAGCGCACTTACATGAAGGTCGATCCCCGGCGCGATCATTCTTTCGTTATCCCCCGGCCGGATCTTTCCGCACTCTACGGAACGCCGAATGCCTGCATTTCGTGCCATGCGAGCCAAACGAACGCCTGGGCGTCCGAGCACCTGGACGGGTGGTATGGCAAGGCATGGCGTGAACGCGCGTCGATTGCGCATGCATTCGCGCGAGCCGCGCAGAACGATATTGCCGCGATTGAAAGTCTGCGCAGATTTCTGACCGATCGGGAACAGCCGGGCATCATCAGGGGCAGCGCGATCGGTGAAATGACAAGGCTCGATGGAGCAGCCACCGCAGCGGATGTCAGAGTGGCCGCGGGCGATCCCGATCCGCTCGTCAGGATGGGGGCGGCGGAGGCGGCTGCCAACTTGTCAGCCGACTTGCGATTGGACGCGATCGGCGGCCTGCTTACGGACGAGACCCGGGCCGTCCGAGTGGCCGCCGCCAGGGTTCTTGGCGCCACGCCGTCACTGGACGTTCTCGGCGCGCAACGCCGCGCTTTCGACGCCGCACTCGGCGATCTCGGTGCCTATGTAGAGGCTAACGCGGACGTCGCCGAGACGCAGAGCAGCTACGGATCCCTACTATTCGGCCAAGGGCGAACGGACGAGGCGGAAAAGGCTTTCCGCCAAGCGATCGTTCTTGATCCGACGCTTTCTGGTGCGCACATCAATCTTGCCGAGTTCTATCGCGCCAGCGGTGACAATGAGCGATCCGAGCAGACTTACGCCGAGGCGGTCGCCGCAAATCCGGATCGGGCAGATCTTCGCTACGGACACGGCTTGTCTCTCGTTCGCCTCAAGGCCATGCCGGACGCAATTGAAGAACTAACGGCGGCCCTGCGCTTGGATCCTGCCAACTCCCGTTACAGGACGACCGCAGCGATCGCGCTTGATTCCGTGGGCCGAACGGATGATGCGTTCGCTCTGTTCGGCCCCACCACCGCCGGTGGTGCAACTGTTGACGCCACTCTGCTCGGCACTGCCATTCAGCTCGGACTTAAACTTGGTCGCTATGCCGACACGCTTAGGTTTGCGGAGGCGCTCGCTCGTCTTCAGCCGAACGATCCACAGATCGAAGAACTTGTCAGGCAATTACAGGATGCTGTTCAACATGGCAGATAAGCGTGAGTTTGCACTGTGGCTGCGGGAATGAAATTTTCGGGCTGACGAGCAATGCCTTGGTCAAGGACGTCTGCCTAGGGAGAAGGAAATACCGTGAACATTGTAGCCGGCTTGGGCGATCATCTTCCATTTTTGTATTCCTTGCGCGCCGATGGCGCGGTGGAACGAAAGGCAAGCAGCGGGAAAGTGCATTGCTAACAGACCAGCGATGCGGGAAGCTGCATCCGATTTCTCGCGGCAATTACCGCGCAGTCCAAACGCCGGCCTAATGACGAGGAGCAGGCAATGACAACCTTCATCAGACTTGGGCTTTTCGTCGCTGTCGCGGCGATGATCTCTACGGGTGTTCAGGCGGCCGACGTCTCGCCACTGATGACGTCGCTTTCTCAGCCGGCCGCATCCAAGCTTGGCTGGACGTTCTCGGTGGCTCTGTATTTCTGGATGGCCGCGCGTCCGGCGATACGGCGCAGTTCGGGTTGCCGACTGCACACATGGAGGCTGATTTCAGCGGCATCGGCAACTTCATCTACACGAAGCTGTCCGCGCATGGTGAGACCCCCTTCGGTGTGCTGGCAACGGACATCGACGTGAAGTCCGAGAGCTTTTCGGGCTTGTTCGGCATGGCATATGCGGTTCTGGACAGCCCGCAAGGACACCTGGACCTGGTTGGCGGGTCAAGGTGTGGTCGGTCGAAACCACGCTTTCGTTCAGCGGCGGTCTCCAGGGCGGGATCGAGAGAGGACAGCGCCATTTGGGTGGGCGGAATAGTCGGCTTGCACGGGAGATATCCCTTAACGCCTGAGATCTACCTGACAGGAGGGGAGATCTGGTCGGCGGCGGCGGAGCCGACATCGACTGGGATGTCGCACTTGCATCGGTTACGAGTTCAACGAGCGAATATCGGCGATCGCTTTCTATCGTGCGCTCGGGATCGACTACAGCGACGACGTTTTCATTCTCGATGCCGCCCAGCAAGGACCCATTCTCGGGGTCGCTATAAAGTTTGAACGTCGAGCGGCCGTCGGTCTTCTGCGCTTCGATAGGAGGCAACCGGATGTGCATAGTCTTCACGCATGGATATAGGGGGCTCGTTCACGCCTCGATCCTGCTGTTTGTCCAGTTCGTTTTCGGGCTAGCCGCTCCCTTGGCGGCTCAGGAGGTGGCGACACAAGCGCCGCCGGCCAAGGTCCAGCAACTCATCGAGTTGTTGGACGACCCGGACGTTCGGCAATGGCTTGCGGCCAAACAGACGACTGCGACGGCAGCCGTGATCCCCCCGGCGGGATATGCATCTCGTTTGGTCACAGGAATTCGGCGACATCTCATCGGCATGGGCCAGGCCATACCACGACTGGTCCCCGAATGGATCGCAGCGAGAGAGCGCATAGCACATGAACTTCAGAACGGAGCGACGACGGCGATCGTGTGGGGCCTCTCATTGGTGCTCATCGCAGGAAACGCCGCCGAGTTTCTCGTGCGTTATGCTCTGAGGCGGAGTGCGCGCCGAAGCGCAGCCGAGCCTGGGCCGGGACTGGTCGCTCTTATCCGCATTGCGCCGCTCGTCGTCTTCGCGATCGCAGCGGTCGCCGCTTTTGCGCACACCGGTTGGCCGAGCCGCCTGGAGGCGGCGGTTGCGCCGCTGCTCGTCGCATGGATCGGCGCTCGTTTGCTGAGCGCCGTCGCTTCGGCGGTGATGGAACCGCGATACACGGGCAGTGGCGCGGCAGAGGGCCGGGCGGGCGCGCCAGGGCCGGAAGTGATGCTATTCTGGTACAAACGTTCCGTGCCCTTCATTTATGCTATGGCTTTCACCTGGGCCGTCGTCGATATGATGCAGGCTCTAGCTCTCCCCGCCGATGTCCGAGATCTGACGGCCGCCGTGCTTGGCCTTGTCGTGCTTGGCATGGCGATCGACGCGGTGGTGCGCCGGCCATTGGTTGAAATGACAGCCGGACGGCGTGTATTGCGCGATGCGCTCATCATCGGTTTGCTCGCGCTGTTGTGGCTCCTTTGGGCCGCTGGGATGAAGGTGCTCTTCTGGGTCGGCGTCTTCGCACTCATTCTGCCGCCGCTATTGCGTTTCACGACTGTCGCGACCCGGTCGATGCTGGACACCGAAGCGGCCGACTACATTCCTATAATGCGCAACGTCTTGATTGACCGCGGTATACGGCTCTTGATAGTTGCGCTGGCGGCCGCCTGGCTCGCCATGGTTTTCAAGCTCCACGGCAGCCCGGTGATTCAAGGTGATGTCGCCAAGCACATCTTTCGCGGCGTTCTCGCCGGGGTGATCATCCTGCTGGTGGCAGATTTCGTCTGGCAACTGATGAAGGAGTTCATCAATCTTCACCTGAAACGGGCCACAATGGAAAGTGGGGATTCTGCACAAATCGCCCGCAACATGCGGGTGCGCACACTGCTGCCGATCCTGCGCAATTTTCTCGCAGTCTTTATCGCGATCGTCGCCGGCATGATGATTCTCTCCAGCCTCGGAGTCCATATCGGCCCGCTGATCGCGGGCGCAGGCGTTTTCGGCGTGGCAATTGGGTTCGGCTCACAGAGCTTGGTCAAGGACATCATAAGCGGCATCTTCTACATGATGGACGATGCTTTCCGCGTCGGCGAATACATCCAGAGCGGCAGCTATATGGGGACGGTCGAATCCTTCAGCATTCGCTCTGTCAGGCTGCGTCATCACCGCGGACCGGTGTTCACCGTACCCTTCGGTTCGCTCGGCGCGGTGCAGAACATGAGTCGCGACTGGGTGATCGACAAGTTCACTATCAACGTCGCCTACGACTCCGATGTCGCCAAAGTGAAGAAGGTAGTGAAGGGCGTAGGGGCCGCATTGCTAGAAGACCCCGAACTCGGGCCGCTGATCATCGAAACGGTGAAGATGAAGGGCGTCGAGCAGTTCGGTGACTATGGCATTACGCTGGGCTTCGCCATGACCACTAAGCCTGGTCATCAGACCCAGGTTCGGCGCCGTGCGCAGGCCCTGATTAAAGATGCGTTCAAGACACATGGCATTCACTTCGCTTCGCCGACAGTCCAGGTCGCCGGCGACGAGGCGCAATCGTCAATGGCGGCTGCAGCCATGACGCGCGATACCATCGCCAAGAAGAACGCTGCCTTGGCTGCCCAACAGGGAGGTGAGGCGGCGGCCGAGTAGCCTGGACTAGGCAGCATCGTGGAGGCGATAAACGCTTGTGTATAGGTCTTGTCGAGCAAACGCTCGTTTGCACCCTGTGGTCATCCACATGGGGTTGGCCGGAACTGCCCGACGTCCTTAGCGCAAAGCAGGCTTTACGCGCATTTGATTTACCTTACAACTTGACAGCCCAGATAGTCGCTCCATCTCCCGACTGACGGATGATAGCTTCAAAATCCCTGTATCTATGTAGGGTGAGAAGGTCTGACTCGTCGAACCGGGGAATCCTCGTTATCAAAGTGTGGCTGGGCACAGGAGTCGCAGATTGCGCCCGGGGGCGTCACAGAGGACTATTGTTCCGTCTGATGTTGCAAACGCGCCCAATAGACTGAGGCGTGGATCTTTCACCAACGATCCTGCTCTTGCCCGTAATACTGGATACTACAGCGGCTATCTTCAACTTAGGCGAGAGCCACTATGGAACGCCTGGCAGGGACCCGGATGACGATGGCGGTGTAAACCTTCGCCGAAGGAAATCTTTGGAGTGATCAGAATGTGGCGGAACATTCCGCCGGCCCGGTTGTTTGGGGTGCGTATCCTCTTCATGACGGTGCTCTCCCAAGAACGGGTCGGCAATTGCAGCGCTCCAATTCAATCTGTCGGAGCGCTGCTTTTTCATAAATCGGCACCACGATCGGAGCCGGCGAAAGCCGCGATTTTGCCGAGAGCGAAACCCCAGTGCCCGTTCGGCGGCGTAATTCGCCAGGCATGCCGGCCGTAACCGAGGGAGCTGACAACCGTGCCAACGTGATGGGGATCGCTCCGGCAGGCCACCAAGTCACGTCCCGCCTCTCAAATACGTTTAAGTTCAATTCCTAACGCCGCAGTAATCAAGAGGAAAATGCCGATTCTCGCTCAGGCCGAGTGTCAAGCTATGGGCAAAGAAGTGCTGAGCATGGCGGCGATGGCGGAGGCGAATCAGCATTGCCACGCAAGAAAGGCCAGGTTGAAAAACAGAAAATTAGCGATTCGATGGCGGTGAAATGCCAGCTGCGTCTGCCCGCGAGCATATGGCGGGGGACGCAGTTTATGCCAACTGTACTGTGGGCAATGTGGCACTATGCCCAAGGCTGCAGCCCTCGTCGCGCAGGTATGGTGACCTGCTCCACCTCCGGCATGTCTCTTATGGCTGACAGGCAATCGGGCACGGTCGACTCTCCACTCAGTCGAGCGAAGTGTATTCGCCTCAAACTATCACTGGTGCTGTCGCCCTTGACAGGAGCCGCCAGATCCACCCCCGGGAGAGCCTGAATCCTATTCAACAGGCGCTCGCGGTCGTCAACACTCACGCCAATACGGATCGTGAAAATGATATCAGTCATTGGCCCCAATGCCGGCAATCAATCGTTTCAAGTTTAAACGACCATACCCGAAATCGGGGGTAAAGTCTTGTCCGCCCATTGCGGGCACCTTGTCTGCACTCGCCACAAGGGCGTCTCGGACCGCTGCCGGATCTCTGTCGCCTCCGTTCGCGATGAAAAGCGCCGCAGCGGCTGCAACATGCGGAGCCGCCATCGATGTGCCGGGCCAGGCGTCATAGTCTGTCTCGCGGATCGCGGCCTTTCCTTGCCACCAATGACCATCGGGGCCCTTTTCCGCTCTCCAGGCTGTTTGACCCGGGTAGGTCGGGAGCGTTGACCAGATCGCATCGCCCGGCGCCGCAATCGCTACGTGGTTGCCCCTGTTGGAAAAACTCGTAATGCGGTCCTGGAGGTTTGTCGCCCCCACAGCTATGACGCCTGGCATTGCGGCAGGGTAGGATATCGGGCTGCCTTCGCGCCGCTCATTCCCCATTGCCGCAATAATGCTCGTTCCACCGGCCAGCAAAGCCTCGAAAGCCGCACTTTCGGTCGGATCCGGCGCCCCGCCGCCACCGATAGAAAGATTGATGACATCGATGCCCGCATCCACGCAGTCGAGCAGCGCACGCAGATACATCACCGGATCAACGAAATACGCAAACTCCGCTGTTCCGTCCGGATGCGTTAGCAGGTCGGGGCGATCGTCGAATATCTTCCAGGCATGGATTCTCGCTTGCGAAATGCCGTTAATGCCAACATCGTTGTTGATCGTCGCGCCAATCGTACCTGCCACATGAGTACCGTGTCCTATCAGATCTTGATCTGAACTGGCCCCCGGGAGGTCCGGGTGCTCATATATGTATCCGGCGATCTGGTCTTTGAGGTCAGGGTGACCAGCATCGATTCCCGTATCGAGGACCGCGACCTTGATCTCGCTCGCGTCATTGAAACCGTTCAGGTCGCGCGCTTCTTGCCAGTTAATTTTTCGAAGATTCCACATTGTGTGAGCCGGTGGCGGCGCCGTGGCAGTTCGCTCCCTGCCGACGGCTGATGGTTTGGACGATTTCCGGGACATTTTCGCTGTCAGATAGCGCCGCGGAACCCGTGAAACGGACGCGACGCTTGGATCTCCAGCAAGCGCGAGCTGAAGCTCTCGCAGGTCGGCGTCGCTCGCCAATTCGACAAGGCTGGCAGCGCCGCCCGGCGTTCGTTCGTCCACCGCAGCACTCAAATTAAGGGCGGACGCAGACCATCCCTCCGCGCCGTTTCCCGGAGCGCCAAGAAGTTCCGGCTTGACTCGGGCGTTGCGGGCGGACCTGACGAGCATTCGGCTGGCATAGTGCGGTGCCTCCTCCGAGAGAGGTGTAATGCGTTTCACCAATCCGGCCCGTTCATAGAAGGCCAACGCCTGGAGACCACTGCTCAACGGAGAACGCGCTGCGGTAAACGTCGCCTCGAAGCTTGCTTGGCGTTGCTGGGGCCGCATCCGCACGAACAACATTGCCTCGTGGTAAAGGGGAAACCCCGAATTCCTAAACAAAGGCCCCATAGGGACACATCCTCCGCCTCGTCTTACCTCCGAGGATACTGGCAACTGAAACCGCCGACAATTATGGGTTTATGCGGTGTCGGTCACATCCTTGCTGTGTCACTCTAGAGAGTAGCGTCAGCGCGTTGAATTCTCATTTCATGAGAGGGCCAGCCGCGTTTGCGTAATTTGGCGTTTTACTGGTTATGAGCACAGGGATGCGAGCCAAGGGCCCTTCTCATCGTTGAACGTGAGCGCGAGAATGACATCCTGCGGTCCGCAGTCTATTCAAGGATCGGCCAGGTACAAACTTGATCATCGAAGCAGAAAGGCGGGAACGCGACGCCGCCTGGTGGTTATGCTCCAGCCGGGCGAGTTACCAACGCGCAATCTCCGACGACAAGCCCTGCGAGGAGACGAACCTGGCTGCAGAGAAACAACGAACCTTCGCGCTGCCCTTCTCCAGCACAGAAACTCTGGGGCGGCTCTGAGCAATGGGAGGCCCTCCCAAGCACGTATCGAAACTGGAAACTGCCACCGGAGTCTGGATTTACTGCAGCTCCGAGCGCGACGTGAACAGCATCACTCAGTTGGGTCCAAAATTGAGAACGTCGCGGATACCCATTGTAGCGACAGCGAGATCAAGCGGTCATAATGTCTGCAATTTCTGAGGTGTCGCCCCTTCAACCTGCAAGCGCCTGAATTTCATTGGCGGAAATCTATTGCCGGGGCGGCTGTCGAAGGAAGCTTCTCGTCAAGATGATTCCGGGTCGATGTGACCCGGATTTTTGGCGGCGGCCCTACCGCCGTGCTCCAATTCGCCTGCAGTTGCCTCCGAGGCAACGCCGATTATGGCGTAGCGAAGTGTCTCCGCGTGCTCCCGTCCCTCATCGGCCCGCCTTCTGTATGCGGCGGCGGCGGCGGCGAAACCGCTATGATCTGCATCGTCTGCCATTTTTTCGCTGAGAGTCACCCTCTCCTCGATTATACGAAGGGCAACTCTCAGCGCCTCGTCGACGGCGCCCTCCGACTCCGCAACCAAAGCCTCGGACGTATAGGCATGCCCGACTTGACACCGAAACCGCAGCGGCGGCCAACTCTTGATCTGCGAGAGCACGCCGCCGCAGGCGGGGCACGAGATCGGAACCGGGTCCGCGATGTTTAGCATTTTCTCGGAACCGATCTGCCGGCCGAGCGCGATATCGACCTCGAGCTTGATGTCGGTCGGGACGGGAATTGGTGGACCGGCCTCTTCGTGGGTGAGCTCGATGAGGAGTGCGGCGAGACCGTCGAGGGGAGCGCGATGATCGACGTCGCTTGCCCTCAGGGCCCCCATCGGCATGTCCGGTGCAACTGCGTCGCTAGGGTTCTGGACGACGGTCAGTCCACCGCACCGCTTGACATCGGCAAGGCCGGCGGCCCCGTCATTCAACATCCCCGTAAGTACGACCGCGATGGCGCGCGGTCCGTAGTTCAAACCGACCGATCGAAAGAGAGGGTCGACCGCCGGTCGGGCCAGGTTCTCGCGGGGTCCGCGGCCAAGCCTGATGATACCGTCGATGACGAGGAGATGGTGGTCCGCGGGCGCAACATAGACGTGGCCAGGTTCGACGTGCTCCCCGTCGACAGCGGTGGTGACTGGAATTTCGGCATGCGCATCGAATATATCTGCGAGTAGGTCATTGCCGCCTGCGCCGACATGTATGACGACGAATACAGCGGCGGCGAAGTCGCCCGGAAGTTTGCCAAGCAGGTGCTTCAAAGCTGCCACCGCGCCGAGCGAACCTCCTATGGCTATGACGTCTCGCATCGCGTGCTCCATCGGTCAAAAACGCCCGGCGAAAGGATAAGTTCGACCGCGCGTAAATCTTAGTCGGGGGAAGATTTTCCCAGCCGACACTATCGGTGCCGATATTACAGCTGATATAAGAGGATCGTGCAGAAAGCGTATAATGGTGGCCGCGTCCCGGCTTTGAAGTGGTAAAAATTCCGGCAGACGCCGCAGTCGGGCAGGCGGTGCGTTCTGCGATGTTCCGGGGAACTTGGCCATGAATCAAAAAGCTGATCCTCCGATCGTCGCGATTGGGGCTTCTGCCGGGGGCGTCCAGGCACTTCAGACCTTCTTTGATCTTATGCCGAATGACACTGGCGCGACTTTCGTCGTCATTGTCCATCTCGATCCGCACGCCAGAAGCGAGCTTGCGAACATTTTGGCGGCACGGACGCGCATGCCGGTTACGCAGGTCGAGGACCAGGCGCGTCTTGAAAGCAACCACGTATACGTCATCGCGCCAAACCGTCGGCTTAAGATTGCCGACGGTACGATAGCCGCGCTCCCCTTCGAAGAGCCGCATGCCCTCCGCGCGCCCATTGATTTTTTCTTTCGGTCGCTTGCCGAGGAGCATCGGAGCGAATTTGCGATTATTCTCACTGGTGCCGGGGCGGACGGTGCGATTGGGGTCAAGGCTATCAAGGAGGCGGACGGAATCGTGCTCGTCCAGGATCCCGATGAGGCAGAATATGCCTCCATGCCGCGCAACGCCATCGCCACTGAGGTTGCAGACTTCGTGCTGCCTATCCGAGAGCTTCCTCATCGGGTGGCTGAGTTGCTCGCCCGCCGTGATCAGCTTCCGTCCCACCAGTTCCGCGTAAACGATGATGAGATGATCGGGCGAATTATGGCCCATGTGCGCGGCCGAACCGGACACGATTTCTCCCAATACAAGCGGGCTACGATTTTGCGGCGTATCGGACGGCGAGCGCAGGTTGCCAGGAGGGAGACCTTTGCGGACTACTACAACTACCTGCGCGAGAATCCAGAGGAAGCTCAGGCGCTGTTCAGCGACTTTTTGATTTCGGTTACAACGTTCTTTCGCGATCCTTCGGCTTTCGAGGTACTGGCCGAAAGAGTCATCCCACACCTGTTTGACGGAAAAGAAGTTGCCGACAAGATCAGGGTTTGGGTTCCGGGCTGCGCTACCGGTGAGGAGGCCTACACAATTGGCATCCTTCTGCTCGAGGAGGCGGCACGCCGCGACCTCTCGCCGGAAATCCAGGTCTTCGGCTCGGACCTCGACGAACAGGCACTTCGCATCGCGCGCGAGGGACGATACCCGTCGACGGTCGAAGGCGATCTCTCGGAGGAACGACTTCGCCGGTTCTTCCAGCGTGAGGGAGATCATTATCGAGTGCGCCGCGATTTGCGAGACGCGGTTCTGTTTGCCAGCCACAGTCTACTTAGAGACCCGCCCTTCTCCCATCTCGACATGATTTCCTGCCGAAACCTGCTGATCTACCTCGATCGGCAGCTGCAGCAGCAGGTGTGCAACACGTTTCATTACGCGCTCAACGCAGGTGGTTTCCTCTTCCTCGGATCGTCGGAAAGTGCTGACTGCCCCGGACTCTTCCGCCCTGTGGATCGCGAGGCGCGTATCTACAGGGCACTAGCGGGCGCCGGTGCTCGACCCATGGTGCTGCCGGCGCTGCTTGGGCCACATAAGCCGGAAATGAAATCGACCATTATTCGGACGCCGCCGGCAGGGCACGTCAGCGACGCAGCGGTACACCGCCAGATGCTCGAGAAAATCGCGCCTCCAAGCATGCTGGTTGATGAAAGCCACCACGCAATTCATCTTTCGGAAAATGCCGGACGGTTTCTCAAGCCGTCGGGAGGCCCTGTTAGTACCGCCGCCACGGATCTCGTGCGTGAGGAATTTCGCTTCGATCTAAGAGCAGCGCTGCACCGGGCCTTTGGGCGGAATGAACCCACGTTGAGCATGCCCATTCTTGCTGACCTCGATGGGCAGCCGCACCGGGTCTACCTGCAAGTGAAGCCTGTGGTCCGGGGGACGGAGCGTACGAGGCATGCTCTTGTGCTCTTTATCGAAGGTGAAGCCATCGACAAGACCCAGGAGGTCGTGCTCGATACGCTTGACGGGCGCCCGACGATTGACGAGGCGATCCGCCGATTGCAGGAGGAATTGCAGCTCGCGCAAAACCGGCTTCGCCTGACGAGCGAGGAGTCGGACACTGCTACTGAGGAGTTGCGGGCTGCCAACGAAGAGCTGCAGTCGATGAACGAGGAATACCGTTCGACGGCCGAGGAACTGGAAACGAGCAAGGAAGAGCTACAATCCATCAACGAGGAGCTGCAAACTGTCAACAATGAGCTCAAGCTGAAGCTGGAAAGCATATCGCGCGCTAACAGCGACCTACAGAACTTGATGGCCGCGACCGACATCGCGACGCTTTTCCTTGACCCCTCCCTGCGTATCAAGCGGTTTACCCCGCGTTTGACGGAAATATTTAACGTCACTTCGAACGACGAAGGCCGGCCGATCACTGATTTCACGCATCGCCTCCAATATAAGAGACTTTCTGATGACGCGCGGGCGGTGCTGGAGACACTCAGACCAGTCGAACACGAGGTGAAGGGCCGCAACGACGGCTGGTATCTGGTGCGGATGCGCCCCTACCGAACAATCGAAGACAAGATAGACGGCGTTGTGGTCACGTTCGTCGACATCAGCGAGCGGCGCCATGCCGAAGAGGCGGCGAAGGAGAGCGGGCAACGCCTTGAGCAGGAAATGCGGCTTGTCGAGCTTTCGCGCTCACCGATATTCGTGTGGGACTTTGACGATGGCGTAATGCAGTGGAATCGCGGCAGCGAGGAACTCTATGGTTATTCGCGTGAGGAGGCGCTCGGAAGACGCAAGGAAGAACTGCTCAAGACCGGCGTTCCCGGCTCGTCCTTTGACAAGCTCAGGCGAACACTCAGCCAAAAGGGCCGTTGGAGCGGCGAACTGAACCATACCACGAAGGACGGTCGCGTGCTGACGGTAGAGAGCCAAATAGAGCTCGTGCCGTTTGGCGAGCGCCGCCTTGTGCTGGAAAGCACCCGCGACATTACCGACCGCAAGCGCTGGGAGCGGCGCGGGCAGCTCTTGCTGAACGAGCTAAGCCATCGCGTGAAGAACACGCTCGCTGTCGTCCAGTCGCTAGCGCGACAGACTCTCCGCACAACCCGATCGAGCGAGGACTTCGTCGAGCGCTTTGAAGGACGCCTCGCAGCGCTTGCGAGCGCCCACAAGCTGCTTGTCGACTCTGAATGGAGCGGCGCTGAGCTCAACGAACTCGCGCGACGGCAACTCGATGCCTACGCCGCCAGCGATCGGCGCCGGCTGCAGATCGAGGGCGAGCCAGTGACGTTGCCGCCGGACCTCGCTACGCCGTTCGGTCTCGTGCTCCACGAGCTCGCGACCAATGCCGCGAAATACGGCGCATTTTCTACAGGAAACGGACAGATCAAGCTCAGTTGGAAACTCGGGAACAACGGCCGAAGCCTCGGGGTTATCTGGCAAGAACGCGGTGGCCCGCCGGTCGAGCCGCCGAGCGAGCAGGGTTTCGGCGGCGTTCTGATCGAGAAGAGTTTGCCAGGATCTACGGTTCATCGCGATTTCCAACCGGATGGCGTCGTCTGCACGATCGACATCGAGCTTCCGGAGATCCGGCCAGATGGTGGGGAAAAGTGAAGATGGCAGGTTTCTTCAGGGCCTCAGAGTCTTGGTCGTCGAGGATGAGGTTTGGATCGCTCTCGATTTGGAAGCAGCATTTGTCGATGTTGGAGCTCAGGTGGTGGGACCGTGCGGGACCCTTGAGACCGCATTGGTGGCAGCGAAGAATGAAGCGCTTGCGCTCGCGGTGCTCGACATTCGCTTAGGAACGGCAACCACCGAGAGAGTCATCGATCTCCTCAACGAGCGGGGCATTCCATTCTTCTTCTATAGTGGCCAAACCCTACCCGACGAGATGCGAAAGAAAAGCAACGGCGCCGTCGTCATGGTAAAGCCCGCCATGCAGCAGGATATTGTTGGGAAGGCCGTGGAAGTGCTTATGGCCTCGAGCATGCCGATTTCCCCCTCGTAAGTTTCCATGACGGCAACTTACTCCGGCGGAGAGTATCTTCGGAAAGTAGCTGGTAGCGCAGCTTGTGTATTAGCATGTCGCCGCATGCATCGATTGGAACGATCTCGTGAGCTGCTGCACGTGGCAATATGGAAGCCCACAATAGGCGCAGAAACCGCCGGCAACCTTGGTCCTTCGACCACGACGCGGTAAACGATTACTGCTCAGTGCGCCCCAGCCTGCGGGCATTCTTCTGCTCGAAGCTCATCCCCTCTCGCGAGCCAAGCGCAGTACCATGATCAACTCGTCGTTCTCGGTGCCGTGGCCCAGGAAGCCGTTTGGGATGCGGCCAACCTCTACGAAACCGTGGCGTTGATAGAACCGTATCGCGGCCGAATTGTCCGCACTCACCGCAAGCTCCACCTGCAGAACTCCGCGGTCTCGTGCATGCTCCGTAACGTCATGCAAAAGCTTTGCCGCGATCCCGGTCCTTCGATTGTCTTTCCGCACATAGACGCTGACAAGCCTCGTGCGATGCGCCATCTTCCTCGCACGCTCAAACCTGAGCCCCATCATGCCAACGGGCTGCCCACTCAGGAACGCGACAAACACTGGCTGATCCAGATGCTGGCGCCATTCGCGGTCGGAGAGATGGACCCAATCACCAAATACGCTCGCAAACGAAAAGGGTTCGTGTGAAAGCGCCTCCAGACGTATGCGGCGAAAAACGTCGATGTCATCGACTGATAACCGCCTGATTATCGACCCTTCTTCAATCGACACATCGACCTCCACCAGTTCCCAGGCTGCGCTGAAAACACCGTGTGCTGCCACCCTCTGATCAAATGGTACGACGACGCCCAGCATCGAAGCTGCTCAGCATCCTTCCTCGATCACGAACCAGACAATTGCCACTCGGTTGACCCTGAAGTGATGACCCCGTTGGCGATTTGCTCCGACAAGTTTGCCCAGATGGGATCCCCGGTGAAACTTGCGAGATCACCGCTCGACTTCACCAAAGGCATTTCGGCGTATTCTGAAAGGGGTCGCGGGGCCTCGCCGAAAAACCCGATGTCCTGGAATGGATAGCCGTCAGCAGGCTTCAAGACACGGTGGCCCCAAAGCCCGGGTCGGTCGTCCCCACGCAGGTCGGACAAGAGATCGAAATTACCCGATCGCTCAAGGCCAATCGCTGTAAGATAGCGCATGAGGGGGTAGTAAATGGTCTGGCGACATCCCCCGAGCGCTCTCACGCCCGGCAAGATGGAAAGCACCAGGAACACAGTATACAGACTGGGCACGATCGCTCGCTGGCGGAGCGCCGCAGCGATCCTGTCCGGCCGGAAGCTCACGGCGAAACTGGACGGGGTACGGGCCCTGAGGGTATTGCCCTGGAGGCGGAGCGGAACAATCCTGCCTTTCTCCAAGCGCCAGAAGAGATCGGTCGTTCTGCGTACCCAACCCTGCCACGACCCAATGTTCAGGCGATCCATGGCGTCCAGGATGCTCTCAGCAACCTTGCCGCCTCCGATAAAACGAGCCGACATCCAGGATCCAGCGTCGTCGAGATGGTCGGCGACCAGGTCTGCGATGTCGAAATCGTCGAGCTGGAGCAGCTTGATCGGGGAGGGGAGGTTGCCGCGCCAGAGAGTTTGATTGGCCGCCCTGATTGCGTCGGCCGCGGAGGAAAATTCATCGGAAGGCAGTTCGGAGAGGAGATAGGCGGCAGAGTCATTCGGTGCTGGATCACCTTTGGCATTCGAGAAAGCGAAACGATAGGGTCCATTCGAGCCGCAGATGCTGAATGAATCCATCTGGCCTCGAGGCAGGCCGAAGACGTTCAGCGGCTCGCCCTCAAGCCAGAGCCATCCGGGACCCTTCTTTGCCTTTTCCGCGAAACTGACGGTCGAGGCGTGATAGGTGATGTACCATTCGCGGCTATTGGCGTTCAGGCCCAACAGGCTGAACAGGTGCGTGTAGAACGCATCCGGTTCGATAAGCAGCAGGCAGTGCGGGCCGGTCTGCAGCACCGGCGACGCCATCAACTGCAGGCTGGCGCTTTGAGCTTCGTCATGGTCGTAACCGGACCTGCGTGCCGCTCGTTTGACGCAGCGGCAGAGCAGCTCCATTGCATGACGACGCGCGCAACTCTCGGAATGGAATTTCTTGACGTCGTGGGCAACCGACGCATAGTCCCGAAGGGGGCGCTCCCAATAATAGGTGAGATGCGGCATCAAGGCAGACAACGCGCGGCGCACGTCGGCTGTGCTGCAATGCTCGCCGGCCTTTCGGATGGCCGTCATTTCATGATGCCGAGCTTCGGCGCGAGCGGCACCATTGTGTTCGCGCTGCGCCACGTCAGATCAGGAGCCAACGCCTCTACCTCAGTATCGACGATCGTGGCTGGCAGGCGTTCGTGGCAATAGCCTGGTGGAATTGCCGGCTTCACCATCAGCGAAATCAGTTCCAACACGGAAGACCGGGAGTTAGATGAGACGATGGTGTAGAAGTTCCCGCTGTTCCAGGTCAGTACCGAGTAACGGAAAAACGCTCTCAGAGCGGCTACCGTGGTCGCCAGATCGACTTGAAGGTCCGTCATCGTGTTGAGGACTTCATCTTTTTTCTTGGATATGTGACCTGTCGAGAAGAACCGGGACTTGAAAACCTCGTCCTTCTGCCGCTCGCGTTCCTCATAGATGTCGCGGTCTTCGTGCGCGAGCTTCTGCACCTGCACGAGGAGACCGCCAGGCCGTATGCGAGGGACGACGAACTCGAGCTGCTTTAAACGCTCACGGTCGTACATCTGAAACGTCGTATCCTCTAATAGCACGTCAAATCCGCCCCGAAACGGTAGGAGATCGTCATCGGTCGCGTATCGTTCGTCATCCAAATCGAAGAACGGGCCGTGAAAGAAGTGAGCGTGCTCGCTTTCGCGTTTCGCAAAGAACGAGGTGCGGTTGGCAGCCGTTGGACTGCAGCAGAGCGCCTCGATGCGACCATTGCCAAGCGTGGCAAGCGTGCGCGCAAGGCAACCGGTGCCCGTCCCAAGTGTGTATATTGTTGTTGGGGAAGCGCTGCGTGCCCAGGCCCTCGATGCAAAGGATAGTATCGCAGCACCCAGGCGGCATTCCTCTTCGAGCCTGTAGGGGATGCTCGCGAAATAATGGCTGTCGAAGGGTCCCCATAGACGCCGGTGCGTATCGGAGAAAACTGAGACCTCAAGATCGAAGTCGAGCAGACTCATGTCGAGCTGCGGCTGGGCAAGGTCCGGCGCTCCACCCTGTCCGCTTGCGGTCGTTTCGAAGAACGCGGCCAAGCATGTAAGCCTGGGAGCGTTTCGCCAATGTTCAATCGTTAGTCGATCCACCATAGCCACCTCCCGAATAACGCCGGCGGGCGCTTCACCTCAGGTTCATTGAGCGTGTTTCGGCTGCGTCGGCATCTTCCGTGCGTGAGTTTGTGGGTGCCATGTGTGGACCCTTGGGAGGGCGCAGCCAATCTACCGAATTCGGTAGATTGATGTTGTTGAGAAGGCCCGATGGAGACATACAGACCTGGAATCTGCGATCGAGCGCTCAGATCTTGATCAACTCGAGGAAGCTCGCCCGGGCAACGGCCTGATGACTTGTAGCAGCTCCCAGCTTCATCCTTGCCGAACGCAGGTACAATTTCACGGCGTTCTCCGAGATGCCGAGGTCCGCTGCTATCTGCTTAGAAATCCGACCTGTTGCAAGCAACTGGAAGCACTGAGTTTCGCGCCTGGAGAGGTTCCGATAACGGTCGGTCCCTCGCAGACCGCTGGCAGAAAGCACGGTCTCATGAAGATAGTGGGAAAGGATCTGAAGTTCGTGAATACTCGAAGCGCGTAGCCGTGACCAATGGCGCCCGGGTAGGTTCGACGTCACGGAGAGGAGACATCGTTCGCCTTTAGGACCCCGGATTGGGATCGTCAGGCCATGAGGGCCGATATCGTACAAACGAGCTTCCTTAAACAAGCGGTGGGCCTGTTCTGATCGCCGATCGAGAGAGGACCAGTCCACCGGGAGGAACCCCCACCGAATCACGTCGATCACCGGGTCTATTTCGAAAAAGCACTTGCCGACGTATTTTTCCGTCCACCGTTCCGGATACGTCGTGCAACAATAGGGGTACGAGCCCGATCTGCCACCGCTGCAAACCACAAGAATTGTCATGTGCGACACGCCGTAGTGCTCGCAAAGTTCGCCCAATGCGGACTGAAGGTCCGCGCGATGCTTCGCTGCCTGAAGCGTCCTTAACGACGCTGACAGTCTACGGTGGTCGACCATCGGGAGTAATGCCTGCTTGCCATTTCGCACTGTGTTTCAAATCAGAAATTCGTATCATAATGGCGGCTGTCGGCTTGCGATACTGTAGGAAGTACGAGGGCCAACCCGGCAAGTAGGCGGGCCGCGCGGAAGCTCGATGGATGCTGTTTTGTTCGCACCTGGCCAACAGGCCGGCGAGGCGCTCGCACATCGCCGGCAAGGAATTCGGCATCGATCTTCTGATCGAAGATCCTCAAGAAGTTGCACTACCCGGCGCTGGCTCGCAGCTCCACGGCAGCGGAGCGGCCGTCAGGCAGCATATAAATCGTGTCGAGGTGGCCAGTCCGCCCTTGCCGCCGCTAAAGCCCACTAAAGGATCGA
>Ga0228711_1003555_pt1 | contig 24226 bp, 15 predicted proteins | sample MedpolnodulmetaG_2_FD_177996 | JGI IMG/M metagenome (GOLD analysis project Ga0228711, IMG submission 177996) | Root nodule microbial communities from Medicago polymorpha collected in Santa Monica, California, United States - brown nodules | ecosystem: Host-associated > Plants > Roots > Nodule... | reverse complement strand
CAAACCAATTAAAATCAAACACCTCATTAAAATAATAAAAAGAATTAATATCAGAATTTTTTCTCATTATTTTTAATATTTCTCTTTCCTTTTTCCACTTTTTTTAACCGACAAGAACCACCCACCATCATTTATGTTTCTATTTCTTTAATTAAAATCACATTTTTTTTAAAGTTAATAACATGTGTCATATTTTTATTGGTTGTGTGTAAGAATAATGTGTTGCATAAGAGTTCATGCAAGAATATCTCAATGTCAATATCATCAGTGCTCTGTCAGTGGTGGACATTGGACACACATCGATCAAAACATAGAGCTACAATAAAAAAATAAAATATATATATATATATATAAGTGAAGAGATAAGTATCATCTTACAATGAGCTCGAATTGATCTGTGATAGATGATCTCACACACCTTTTCCCATCAAATTCAAGTGCACAATCGAAACAGTAGAGTCCAGTTCCACAATCTTCATCAGAATTGCACTCATCCCCAAGCTAACAAATTAAATATAATTTAAAACAAAGTAATTAAATGATAAGAACAATTAATTAACGTAAAGATACATACCTTGCAAGCTCCATTAGAACAATCAGCAGCAACATTATAAACCAATGGAAGAATTAACATAAGCAAGAACAAAACAGAACCCATGTTGACAATGAACAAAGAAATGAATAACAAGAGAGAATATAGTTTATATATTAATGGAAGATGGATTTTCTGTTTGACTGAGAAAACGAAGTAAATTTGGTCAATTTGGTATATTCTCAGTACTTTAGCCAAATTATAGGGAAAACCGTTACTCCATAATAATAAATGGTTTTCATCGTGGGGAAAAAAGGTTTTGATTTTTTGGTAAAAAGGTTTCAATTTTTTTTTTTTAGCAACAAATATTATCAACGTTCATATAAAGAATAATTATAAATTACAAATAATGATAGAAGACCACAAAAAAGATCATGTTTAAAAAAAATTAGTGTAGTACGTTTTTTGGTATAAGAATTAATATTTCTTTTATGGCCAAATTATTATTATTTATAGGATATATGATTTTTTTATGGGTCGTTTATAATTTTTTTCTTATATTAAAATTTAAGTAAAGAGATATTTTTCCTTAAAAAAAAAAAGTAAAGAGATTTTTTTGATATTAACCCTCATTGGAAAATGGGTCGTAATTGGAATTCGTTTGAAAGGTAAACAAAGTCCGACAAAAAACTGTTTAACATAAGAATTGAACTCAAATTTTCCTCAACGATTCATCTTTGTTCATGTACCACTTAAATTCATTTGATACAAGGAAGACATTCGAACTCAAGAAATCTTTAAATATAATTTACAATTGAAAAATGGAAGATAATGCGAAAATAATTTTGTTAAAAGTTATACAAATTAATAGAGTTGCTTTGTATCGTTTTATGAATTCGAAGCCACATGCCTTGTTCACCAAAGACAAAAAAACACTCTCCCTTTCACATGACATCCATGACTCAAAGAGTAATATTTAATACATGACGAATTAAGAAGATATATTCTTCGTAAGATTTATTGGTGGTTCACGCATATAGTTGGTGGCATTATTTGTGATTAAAATGCATGATTCAAAGAGTCATGTTTTACTTCATGATAATGAGAGAACATAAATTTTTGTGTGATTTACATAATATTCAAAATTTGTTTTTTAATTTAAAATTCATGATAAATTAATTGTGCTTTTGTCGTTTCTTTAATTATTAAATCTTACATATGCGGATGTCTGATATATATTTAAAAGGTTTCTCATTGTTAATTGATTCATGCAAAATCAATTCATAATATTTAATATTGTAATGGCTAGTATCTTGGCAGAATTTAAATTATTTATTTTTTAGATCATTCTTATCAACAAAAAGAAAAATTTGTTGTTTATTGGAACTAAAGATATTCTGTAAAGGGAAAATGAGTTGTATTAAAGCTCTAAGAGACTTATTCACTATTATGCTCTTTGTTCTGGACAAGTAATCAGTCCCTCAAAATCAACCATTTACTCTGGCTCCATATCTTAGAACAGGTTAGCCTCTTTTGTCAACTTGGTGGGTTTCAATATTGGAACTTTACCTTTTATTTATCTAGGGGTCCCACTCTTTAAAGGTAAGCCTAAAGCTAGCTATTTACTACCTGTAGGCTATAGCTGACAGAATAAAGGTTAAATTAGCTTCATGGAAAGCCACACTTCTTACTATTGTTGGTAGAGTTCAGGTTGTTTCATATGTGATTCAAAGCATGGTTATCTATAGTATTTTTGTCTACTCCTGGCCAATTTCCTTGATTAAAGATATTGAAAGGTGGGTAAGAAACTTCATTTGGTCTGGTGACAGTTGCATGGCACAAGTGTTGTAAGTCTTTGAAAGAAGGAGGATTAGGTTTGAAATCACATACAAAGCTAAATGAAGCTTCCAACTTGAAGCTTTGTTGGGATTTGATGACCTCATAGTAAACTTGGGCCATGCTTCTTAAAAGTAGAGCCTTCAACAAAAATGGTCCAATTAAATCTCACATCTATTCTTCTTTATGGAGTAGCATGAAAGTCGAGGTTAACTGTGTTTTAGAGAATTCATCTTGGAGTCCTGGTAAAGGGAATCAAATTAATTTTTGGAGAGTAATTGGTGTGGGAAGCCTATAGCTTCTAGCTTAAATCTTCCAACTTACTTAGCTTCACATTAACTACCAAGGTTTGTGACTTTATTCAAAATTATCAGTGGAATTTTCCTCTTGATGTTCAATAACTATTCCCTGTTATTACTTTTCTTGCTCAGAAAGTAATCATCTCCAAAGTGGATTTAGAGGATAAGCTTATGTGGACTCCATCACATTCAGGTCAGCTATGTTTTAAAGAAGCATATTTATTTAAAACTCGGATGGGTCAGCATCTCAGTTGGGCTAAAGTCATTTGGTCATCAGATATCCCTCCTTCCAAATCTATGCTTGCTTGGAGGTTGATGCAAGATATAATTCCAATGATGACAAACTTAAGCATAGAGGCTTCATCATGGCTTCCATGTGCAGTCTTTGCTCAGCTTCTGATGAGTCATCTTTTCATCTTTTCCTTTTCTATCCTTTTGCTTCGAAAATATGGGCTTGGCTTGCTAGCATCTTGAACAATTCCCTACAAGTTAACTCTGCATAGGACATTTTGAGTATCTGTAATAAAAGTTTGGCTCATCAATGCAAAATGGTCATTAAAGCTAGCATAATTAACATCATTCACTCTATATGGTACACTAGAAACTAAGCCAGGATCATGAACAAGAAAATCCGTTGGAAGTCATCCATCAACACAATTATCTCAAATAATGAAATAGTGACATAACACTACGATGTTATGCATGACAAAACAACTCAAGATTAGTCTAGTCCTTATTAATTAATTATTTAAGGTTGGCTATGTCCTTAAGGACAACTCAAAGTTAATTATGCCCTTATGGACAATTCAAAGTTGGCCTACTCCTTATAGGCTATTCAACGTTGGACCTACCCTTAATGACACACATTGTGACTTATTCAATAGTACTTCCCTGAAATTATTGGGCTTGTCAAACCCTACATATATCATGACAAGTAATGTCCACTTTAAGACTCCTAATATCTAATCTCTCTCCTCATTGGCCCAACATACTTCTTAGGAGCACTATCGGCAACACAAATCAGAATCATCACTAATTCATAGTGTAAAGGGTTATCAACAATATTCATTCATCTCAAATTAATCACATCAATCACCATGTACATATTTTCATATAAGGTTATCAAGTTGTATAACTAATCAAAGTGTACTTATCATATCACATACATCACATTATATATACATCATCAAGTATACATCTCATCATATCTTCTCAACAACAATAATATTAACAATTACAATAATAACAACTAGTTAAACTAGCGAAAAGACGGACATTCACGTGTCCGTCTTTCCATTCTTTTTATTACGTTAACGTTTTAAAATTATGAACGATGTTTTTTTATTAAATTTTGATTAAAATTGTAAATCAATGTTTGTTACTTTCAAATTATAACAAACCAAACTAAACATGTTTATCTATTTCAATGACACCAACAATATAACAAAAAAGATGATATAATAAATTCTTTGTTATGAATAATATTAATATGATGTGGATGTCCATTTCCCTAAGGCTTTCTATGTTCCTTAACTCCTATGAGTGAATGTACATATTCATCGTTATTGACATTTAGTCTAATGACTCTTCATGTACTTGTAACTTACCACATTTGTGTCCTATAAATAGATGAGAGAACCTTTAGGAACACTGGAACCTTTGGAAATTTAGGAACTCTAATTTAAGTTTATGTTTCAATTACCCTGAGGGAGTAAGACCCCACACGTAAGGATCATCGTGTGACCAACATGTGCAACTCAACAGGCGGAGGGTAGACCATAATCGACCAAAAGAGTAAGACCCCGCACGTAAGGATCATCGTGTGACCAGTAGGTGCAACTTGAAAAACTGATTAGGTTATCATGTCCCGATGAACTCATCACTTAGATAGTCTACTTAGAATAATTGAATTTTACTTGACTGTTAATTAATTCCAACAAATAACACTACTAGAAAAAGCAAAATTAGCGAGGGAAATCAGTGACGGAAAAAATGAAATTCCTCACAAATTCCTTGGTCGCAAAATTTAGTGACTGAATTAGAGAGAGATTTCACGTTTTCCCTCACTAATTTTTGTTTTTTTAGTAGTGTAAACAGAGGGGATTTAAAGAATTCTAACCAACCCTAACATTCTGCAATCAAACAAGTAACTTTGCTATGTTGCAAATAGATTAAATTGCAAAACTCTAAACTGTTATATCTTTATTTATTTTATTGTTCCCAAATAAGTAACGCGGTCTTTGTGGATACCATACGATACTCTACATATCACTTTATTACTTGCTAAACGATTTGATACACTTGTCTAATCCGACCATCAACACTTATGGATTGGAACCCACTCTTATCCCATACCTTAATCGAAGATTTTCCCCAACGAAATAAACAACATATTTAATGTGTCTCCTCTTTGCCAATTGTTGTATCTAACAACCCGCAAGGCAATAAAACAAATGCAACAAACAAATGAAAAATATATTATTAACAATTCGTTGTAAAATTTAACCTGCTTAAAATATTACCAAACAAAGTTTTGATTCATGAAGTGCAAATTCAAATGCCAAATCTTGGAAGAACTAAAATGTATCTATCATTTGTCATTTTACGGACCAATGAGGATGATACATTTTAATGTCCAAACTTATTCCCAATTGAGGTGCAACAAGGTGTCTACAAACTACTTCTTCTTAATTCTAGATTTTAGGTTGCAGAATTTTTTACTATGTCATTGCCTACTAAAAGTTTTCACTCATTCATTTCCAAGCTCAACATGTTGAATATCTACCATGTTCATCTTGAGGGAGTGTTAAGCATAACGAAATAAGTGAATAAGAGTTTACTTGCAGACCAAGTAATTAGTTTTTAACTTAATTATAGCCAATCAACCATATGATTGTTAATTGTTATGTGGAGTACAACATCGCCTAGAATAGCCTAGTAGAGTTAGTTATGAAGACTCGTTGATCTTAGTTAGAGTTAGTTAGATTGAATACCAATAGTTTGTTAGATTGACATGCTATGTATTATTTTCTCACCATTGATTCAATAACAAAATTTGATTCGAGATTCTAGAACAATCTTCATCTTCACTTGTGTGTTTGGTCTTGATCTTGAAATCTTCCATCTAACACCACCTTCGTCTTGTCAATGTTCACATATATTGTCGACAATTTGTTTTTACTTCATTGATGTAACTTTTGATAGTCACTACCAAAACTTTTAATCTTCATAAATATTTGTCAAATTAAAATTGAAATCGTTGTGACAGGAACATTTGGAAAGGATAGATTTTCTTTTTCTTTTCTTTGTTATTCCAAGAATTGTATTCAGCCTCAACGTCACCCATTGTTGGTCTTTCATTTGGTTCTATATTCAAACATATTTTCATGATATCCATATACATTGCCAAAGATTTTGGTGTAATCATTCTATTAAGAATGGGATCCATAATCTCAGCATCTAGGAACTTCTCAAAAAAGCTAATTGCATTAATTATATCCTCTTCTAAGAACTCAATTTTGTCCAAGAACATTTTCATCTTATCCAAGATCATATACTTGTCGTTTCTGCATGCTACATCAAGTAGAACCGTACCAAAAGAGTAAACATCACATTTATTTGTGAAAGTATTTGTTCAGACACACTCTGGCGTCGTGTAACCATGGCCAGATGTACCTGTCAACAAAAGCATTCTAACTAACTTAACTTCTGAAATTATCGACAAAACTTGCATATACCATTTTATTTCTTCAGAATTTTATTTTCATAATTAGTGCTCGAGAAGGAAAATTTCAGAATACAATAGTCTTTTAAGGAGAAACCCAGGGCATTTAGGGATTATCATGTCCAACTTTATCATTTTCATTGAAATAAACTTAAGTTCCACATTAAAAAGGTTAATAAAGAGTGGTTCCTTGAACATTATAAACTGAATTTATAAGGATGAATTAGAACTAATATAAAAGCATACTCTATGCACCAAGTCAACCCTATAGTACTAGGCGTGAGGTATATTAAGAAACACTCAAATTCTACATTAGAAAAAGATAAAACATAAAGAAATATAAATTGTGATGCTTTTCATCCTAGTAAGGATACACAGCAACAATTTCAACAAGAATTGCATAACTAATTTGAGTGATCCAACAAGAAAGTGAATCAAAAATAATGTCAAGGAGTTGATTGGTGTCAAGTAAAGTCGGTGTTGCCTTTGATTTAAAATAATTCTCTTGTAAGGAAATTCCAAGTTGCGCGAGTTTTGGTACCATTTTGTTATCTAAAAGAATGGTTTGAGGCTTTATATCACAGTGAAGAATTGTGCGCTTTGCTCCAGTGTGAAGATAGTGTAGGGAGAGTATACGTCCAAGAATTGTATTTAGAAGCATAACATCCATAAAATTTATTCTCAGCTCGAATGGGAGCTTACCATGGTTAATATTGTAGAACTGGTGCTTGGAAAAAGGTAAAATCACCATGACTTTTTCCGCAATCTGCTTCCTCCTGCAGTGCCAGAGCATGCTCAAGTTCAACCTCAACCTCACCCATCGTCGGCCTTTCATTTGGTTCTATATTCAAGCATCTTTTCATGATATCCATGAACACTTTCAAACATTGCGACGCTATCAATCTCATGAGAATGGGATCAATAATCTCATCAGGAGGGAACCGCTCCAAAAAGTTTGCTGGATTAGATGACTTTTCTAACATGACCATCTTATCAAAGATAGTATTCTTGTAATTTGTGCCTGCTACTTCAAGTAGAACCATACCAAAGGAATAAACATCACATTTCTCTGTGAAAGTATTTGTTCGGACACACTCTGGCGCCATGTAACCATGGCCAGTCGAACCTGTCAACAAAAGCATTTTGTGTAACTTAACTTCTGAAATTATAGACAAAACTTTGCATATACCATTTTAGTTTTTCATAAATTTTCTTTCATAATTAGTGCTTGAGAAAAAAATATTCGAATACATTGGTCTTTTAAGAAGGACAAAATCTGAGCATTTAGGGACTATCATGTCTAAGCTTTATCTTTCTCATTGCACCAAATTCTACATTAAAAAAAGAAAAAACTTAAAAAATAATAATAATATAAAATGTGATGTTTTTCATCCTACTAATGATGCACGCAACAGTTTCAACCAGAATTCCATACCTAATTTCAGTGCTTCCTCTAAAAATAAAAGAAGATAAATTACCAATAATGTTTTGGAGTTCATCGGTGTCGAGTTTAATCATTGCTGGCTTTGATTTAGAACGCTTCTCTTGCAAGGAAATTCCAAGTTGTGCGAGTTTTGGTACCATTTGGTTATCTAAAAGAATGGTTCGAGGCTTTATATCACAGTGAAATATTGTGCGCTTTGCTCCGGTGTGAAGATAGTGCAGTCCTCTTGCAACTCCAATGGATATTTCAAGCCTTTTCTTCCATGAGAGTAATTCTAAATCCCTTGAACGTAAGTGATCATAGAGAGAACCATTGAACATGTACTCATACACTATAATTTTCTCATCTTTCTGGTCACAGAATCCTATTAAAGATATCAAATTCGGATGATGAAGTTGGCTGTGGAGTTCAATTACCTTCTTGAACATCCAATCGCCCAATCTAAGTGTCATCCTCTCCAATGCTACTGGATACTCATTTTCACCATTATGTTTAAGATAACCTTTGTACACTATACTGTATAGTGATTGTCCAAGTTTTCGAGCTTCATCAAAGTTATTGGTTGATTTCTTAAGATCTTCAAGAGAAAATTGATGGCATAGTTCTTTTATAAATGTTGGACAATGTTTCGTAGACGAAATTTTATGCTTTGAGTATACTACATGCATATTTCCCATGAGAGTTCGGTTTGATAGCCAATGATCAAGGTTCAAATTGAGAGGTACGTAAGAACCAAGCCTGCATTTTATCATGAAACATGGATGCCTTTTAGGGAAGAAGGGGTGGTGGTAAAAGCATCATATCTTTGAACCAAAAGAAGTTCAAGGAAAAAAGTTGGAAAAATTGTGAATATCAAACTATTTTCTAATTAGTCGCTGGTAAATGAAACTATGTTAGGATGGAAAGCTCATGAAACATACGTAAGATATAATAGGTCATTTGGTAGAAACATTGCAATAGACCGTGGACCGGAGTTTTAGACACTAGTCTATTTTGCCAAAAAAAAATTAAAAATAGATTAAATTTTACCTGCAAGATCAGCAAAAGGAATTAGCTCAATACTTTGTTGAAGGAAGGAAGCTTATCGTTTATAGAAAATGTTGTGATGACTTGAGACTTGAAAGAATTAAATTTATTAAACTTCCATATTCTCCTTCCAATTTCTACGTTGACTTGATGAAACTTGCTTATTCATGCTTCTTCGAGCAAAATGGAAGAAGACCAAAACGACGAAGCTTCAATTCTCAATTTAATTTCATCGATTTGTCTACTCTTTCAGAAATTTTGAATCACACGTGTTAGATTATGTTAAGTAATTAATTAAACCAAAGTAATGGGTGTATGTCATTTTATTTGGGTTCAAGCCTTATTGTGACTTAGTCCCACAAGGCTTGTGTTATTTATTGGTGTGTGTAATTTTGTATACGTAATAGTTTAACACATCTTTGTTTGGATTAATATATCTAATTGTATTGCTTTTTCTTTTTTTTTATAAAATAAATAATAATTAAATTGATCCGATTTATATGAGGTTTATGTTAAAGATATAAGATTTTGTTTTAATCTTAAAACATTTGCGCTAATTAAAAAAATCGTTTTTTACGCAATAAAAGGAAAATGTTTTTGGCACTAGAAATCATTTTAAAATGTTATATTTTTATAAATGAAGCAATAAAAACTCAAAAATGTTATTATTCCAAAAGTTTTTAAGTCTACATTTAAATATGATAACATTTATTAAAATTTACTAATATTTTAATCACCAAATATAATATTTTTTTGACATAAAGTAAGTATGCTATAAAATGTTATTGAATTGTTATTTATTTTTTTGGTTACATATTGAATTGTTATATGATCACATATTAAAGCATTTTTTATGAAAAGAAAAATTAAATATATGTTGCAAAATAAATTTAGACTTTCAACTGCCTCAATCTCCTTCCAAGTTGAACCTTTGGAATGGGACCTTCATTTCATTGGAGTAGTATAGACTATAGACAAATCAAATCAAAGTAAAAAAATTGAATATTCTTTGTTTTTGACCTCGTCCATTTTGCTATAAGAGCACACACATAGCCTGTTGCATGCCGTGGTATCACAGTTTTCAATAGCATTTTGTCAGGCTTTTTCTTGGCACTATAGTATTGCATTGCTACGGTAGCTTTTCTGTTTTCTTTGATAAAAATAATATAAAATATAAATGTAAGAGATATTGTGATATTTAATGAGACCCATTTTAAAGTTTTAGATAAGTGGTATGGATATTTATTAAATGTAAATGAGTGGTTTAAATAATTAAAAAGAATAAAATAATATAATGTATTGAGTGTGGTCAATTTATACCACTCATATGGGTGGGGTGGCATGGATGTGGGGCCAATTTATGGATTCATTTTATCAATTAGTTTCTTTGGAGTCTTAAGTCAATCACACCTTTTATACGGAAATGGAAGCAAGGCATGGACCTTTAATTTACACGTGTTCTGACTTGGACTCAAATTCAAAATTATACAAAAATGTTGAATATCCAAAATCTAAATTTTTTCTTTATCAAAAAATTTAAGAAACCGAAAATATTGCCAATTTCTAAATTTCGTGAAGAAAATAAAGAAGTTTAGGGACATTCCTCATCCGCAGAAAAATAACTTCCAACCAACATATATCAGTTTTGCCATTGTCGTCCTTCACCTTGTGTGTTTCGTCTTGATCTTGAACTCGTCCATCCGACACCACCTTCATCTTGTCGACGCTCACATATTGTCGACGACATGCTTTTACTTCATTGATCTAGCTTTTGATAGTAACTACTAGAACTCTTAATCTTCTCTTTGTCACTATACAATAGATGCTTGTCGAATCAAAATTGAAATTCTCATCATAACAGGAATGTAGCGTAGGGAGAGTATACATTTTCTTTTACTTTCCTTTTTTCACTCCAAGAATTGTATTAAGTAGAAAGCCAAAAAGGAATCACAGCATCCATAGAATTCATTCTCAGTCAAAATGGGAGCTTACCGTGGTTACTTAGGTAGAGCTGGTGCTTGGAAAAAGGTAAAAATCACCATTACTTTTTCCACAATCTGCTTCCTCCTGCAGTGCTAGAGCATGCTCAAGTTCAACCTCGACCTCACCCATAGCCGGTCTTTCACTTGGTTCTATATTCAAGCATCTTTTCATGATATCCATGAACACTTCCAAACATTGCGGCGCAATCAATCTCATGAGAATGGGATCAATAATCTCATTAACCGGGAACCTCTCCAAAAAGTTAGCTGGATTAAATGACTTTTCTGAAAACCAATATGTGTCATCTAACATGATCATCTTATCAAAGATGGTATTCTTGTAATTTGTGCATGCCACTTGAAGTAGAACCATACCAAAGGAGTAAACGTCGGATTTATCTGTGAAAGTATTGGCTAGGACATACTTTAGTGCTATGTAACCTAATGTTATAAAGAGAATAAAGACTCAATTTGTTCCTTCACAATATGTTTGTAGCCCAATTCAGTCCCTGATGAAAAAATAATACCCTAGTCTTTGGAATTTTCATACTGGGACAAATTATCCCGTGTTATATTGGCCCCTTATAACATATGGTCTAATTGTCCCCCAAATGAAATGTCAGGGACTAATATGGTATTATGGTTTCTCAGGAAATGAATTGGGCCGCAAACAAATTGAGAGTGACCAAAATAAGTCTTTATTCTTATAAAAAAAATGAGTGAAGGCCAAAATGAATTTCTGACAAAGTTGCATGACAATGATTGAATATAAATAAGAGTAAAGGCCAAAATTAGTTCATGACAATGATTGAATATAACATTTTAGTTCTTAAAATTTTTTACTTCATAACTAGTAAAGAAAATATTAGAACATGCCTCTAAAGAATGACAAAACCAGGGCATTTAGGGACTAACATGTCAAAGTTTTATCATTGTTATTGAAAAAACCCAAATCCTACAATAAAAAGAGACTTGAAAGTAGTTGATAAAAGTTGGGCCAAGAACTAGAACCAATTTGAAAACATAGTCCGCACACCAACTCCAATAGTACTGAGTGTGAGGAAGTGTATTGAGTAAAACTCAAATCTTATATATTTTTTTAAGAAAAAGGGCTAATGCCGTTCAAAGACATCATTTGTGAAATCTGAAATCCCAACTACGTTGACACTCCACACACTAACAAACTCAAATCATATCCTATATTATAAAGAGATTGGAGTTAAAAGAGTTAATAAAAAGTAAAACACGACCCATACAAAAAACACAACAATTTCAACCAGAAGTCACAACTAATTTAAGTTTTTACTCTAAAAATAAAAGAAATTAACTCACCATTAAGCTTGTTGACTTCAATTGGTTTTGGCTTTGATTTAGAAAGCTTCCCTTGTAAGGAAAATCCAAGATGTGACAGTTTTGGTACCATATTTTTATCTAAAAGAATGGTTTTAGGCTTTATGTCACAGTGAAAAATTGCACGCTTTGCTCCAGTGTGAAGGTAGTGTAGTCCTTTTGCAGCTCCAATGCATATTTCTAGCCTTTTCTTCCATGAAAATGATTCCATATCCCTCGAAAGTAAGTGATCTTTGAGAGAGCCATTGGACATGTACTCATACACAAGAATTTTCTCATACTTGTGGTCACAATATCCTATAAAAGACGTCAAATTTGGGTGGTGAAGCTGGCAGTTAAGTTCAATTTCCTTCTTGAACTTCCATTCATTAAATATATGTATCATCCGTTTCACTGCTATTGGATAATCAGTTTCACCATTATGTTCGAGATAACCTTTGTAAGCTATACTGAAATCTGTTAACCCTATTCTTCGATGTTCGTCAAAGTTATTGGTAGATTTCTTAAGATCGTCCAGAGAAAATTGATGGCATAGCTCTTCTATAACTGTTGGATATTGTTTCTTGGAAGGACTTGTAAGCTTTGAATATTTTACAAGCATATTTCCGACGTTAGAGTTCTGTTTGATGGCCAATGATAATAAAGGTCAGATTCAGATGTACTTAACAACCAAGCCTACATATTTATGTAATGCATAGCTAAACAATTTCTACGAGCCAAATATCTTTTGGTTCACAAAGACAGCGATCGGAAAAACTCTGAGGTAGGGAACGGGGACACAGATTAATGTGGCGAACAGGGACAGGGTACTGGAGAAAACTCTCCTGCCTTGTCCTGTTGACATCTCTATCTGTGCATAATGATATCTTTCCCATGTATTTCAGGTAAGTTTCTTCGAAACATACAAAAAGTGTTGGTGGCAATAAAAAAAGCAAAAACCAGACACGAAAGCTGTTATGGAATTAATAAACGGTTCATGTGGTAAGTGAATTATGTTGAAGTTCCAAAGTAAATAATGGAATTTGTATATATTATTTTCACATTTATGTTGTAGTTTATTGTTTTAGCATCTTAAGTATATGAACCATATCAGTAAATTATTGTATGATATTTAATCCAGTGGTTTCTCTTAATGATTTCAGTTAGATTCTCTCATTCTCTGTGTTTTGATGTGATCTCAGATGGAGGAATCAAACCGATTCTTAAACGTAGCTTAAGAAACTCACAACCCCCAGAGATTGGCATGGTGGTGTAGGCTTGGGACTCTAATGAGGCTAAGTTGGGAAATGTTCACCAAAAATAGAGTTGGAAAATTAGTTGTGAATGAACACAAAAGAGAGAAGTTAGTTACAATTCCTAAAATTAAGAGAATGAAGATGGGCGAGGTAACGTATATAAGAAAGGGGATAACAATCATAGAAGGTGTGGAACATGTAATGAACCTCTTTCTCTTCCTCTGTACTATCTGATTCTCCCTCTAGAATTCCTTATTTTCTTTCACAAAATTCTTACTTGCTGCCATCCTCTTTAGCTCATACGCTAAGAGTGATCTTTCATATTCAATAAATAAAACAGTGCCTTTATTCATCATTTATTTTTAGTATCACCACATTAACCTTAGAGTGTGCTCCTCTCTAGATCTCATGTTCGAATCGTCTAAAGTTATGAAGCACAAACTCAGACACGGACACAACAGGGACAGGTTGACATCGATAATAATTTGAGAAAATTGCACAATTCAATGTAATCATATGTGTCAGTGTCCTGTCGATTTCGAACACGATACGTATACGACACTAGGACACACCTAATCCAAAGAGTATCAGTGCTTCATAGTCCAACAGCTAACAATTCCTGTGTTGGGCTAGTACACACAAGACTTTGTTATGGATTCAATTAGGCCCTGTGTTGGGCTAGTACACTTAACCTGTGTAGCCTGTGATGTTCCTTGTTATTGTGAAAGTTAATGTGGTTGCTGATGTACTATCTAATCTAATTTATACAATCTTTCAGCAAGTAAAAAGGAAGGACTTGAAAAGCTTTAACATATCAACCTTAACCAACAAAAATACCTAGGTTCTTGATGCTACTGTCAATTTTGACAGTGATAATCATATCAACTTGTTTTCTTTTCAAATTATGATTTACAAACATAGAAACAACAGCTAAGGTTCTCTCTTCTGACAAAAGAAGTTTTTTAGTCTCATTCTATAAAGCACGGACACTGACACACCGACACAGATAATAATTTGATAAAATCACATAATTCAATGGAATCATATGTGTTGTGTTGTGTGGGTGTCAGTGTCGGACACCAACACTACGCATGTCTCACACCAGCACACACCTAATTCAAGGAGTGTTTGTGCTTCATAGGTCATCCCTCTTGCTCTCAAGATAATGGTGTCAGGTAATCCGGTGTTTAGCCGGAAGCCAAGTCAAGTCAGACTATAGATTGTTTCAACCGGAACCAGAATTTTTAGTCTCATTTTTATATCATCATAATTAAACACATGTTTTAGCTGTCTATGTACTAGAGTTACAAAATTGAAGAAAACTTCAAACTAAACTAGAATTTATAAATTTTCATCATTAACTACAAACGCTGTATATAAAATTAAATTTTACCTGGATCAATAAATCCTGAAGTGCTTATCTTCATTGATCAGCATCACCATTTATTAGCTCCATACTTAGTTTTAACCAATGAAGCTAGAAAGATTGAATGAAATTAATTGATTGATGAAATAAAACTTACTTATTCATTTATGCATCTTCGAGCAAAATGGAAGAAGAAAGCAAAAACGAAGAAGCTTTAGCTTTCTACTTTGACTTCGTTTGTTTGTATATCCTCTTGCATTATTCAACGTAATGGTACCATTTCTTAAGGAGGGGAGGAATTCTTACATGGACAGTCACCTAACTACTCATCCTCAGTCAATCGAGATTCTCTTTTTCTGTGGTGTCTTAATTGAAACTGGGGATGGAAATAGGTTAGGTCGAGTTAGGCTTTGCAAGGCCTAAGTCTGGCCTGCCAATTTTTTTTAAAGCCTAAACCTGTCATGCGGTCTGTCATAGGCCTGAGTCTGACCTTCTGAAAGCCTGATATAGTCTGTTAGCCTGTTTAAAAATTTATATCTTATGAACATCTTTAAATGAGGGAGCTAATAGATCAATTAGATTCAATTAGATTAGAGTCTTTTTTGATAATCAACGCGAGGTTTTAAGAAATTTGATTATATATTGTATTATATTTCAATTTTAGTTTATAATAATACATTTATATACGCAAAAAATTAATGTATACTAATAAGCTTAAATTTTTGAAAAAGTTATCAAATTTATATTGTAATTCAAAGTATAAAATATAATATAATAATAGATAATATTATTCATATTACTTAAATAAGTCGGTCTAATAGGCTTAAAAGGCTTTTTGAATAGCTTATGACCTGACATTTTAAGTTAAATAGGCTTTAAAAAAAGTCTGATCTGACCTATCGTAGGCTAAGCAGTAGACCCCTGTAGGTCGGTACGACCTATTCCCATCCCTAATTGAAACCGAGGAAACTGTCAGAGATGTGAAGGAGAAGTATATCCGGCTTTAAAAAGAATTCTCAAAATGGCCACCGTTTCTCAATTGAACTACATTACCATATGTTTGTGTTGAAATAAAATAATATACAAACTAAAAAAACAAAAAAATACTTATTAGGTTGTGATTGGTCATTGTGGATTCAATAGGATCCATTTTAGAATTTTGGAAGGGTTTTATGTATATTACTATATTTAAAAATGGATTTTGCTAGACGACATCATTTATGATTATGAAGGTGATTTTTAACAAGATATAACTAAAAAATTAATAATCACATTTTAAGGTGTGTATTGCTAAAATACCCCTTCATATGTGTCTTCTAGCAAAATCCTTTAAAAATATAGTTGATTTGTTAAATAATTGAAAAGTATGATGTAATATAATATTATTAAGTCTAAAGTTTGGTAATTTTAGAGTTTGTTTCTAAATATTCGTTTTCCTATAATCAATTCATTGATGATTAAACTCTAATAATTTGTGTTAACAAATATTAGTTTATGGTATATTGGTTAATGTGTTGATTTACAAAGAAACAAAATACTTCAATTATTTTACAATATATTACTTTAAAAAGTTCAAAAGTTATCTATTTAAATGAATATCATTTGTAAATTAGTTGTTTAAAAAATAACTACATTACATGTCATTAGTATGTTGTTTGTAAAAACTATTTTTTTTACGGAATCTTCCGCGCGCAATTGCAGAGACTAATTCCTCAAACTCTATGAGACCCAAATGGGCGACAAACTCTCCTTAAGAGTTTTAACGCTGCTGAAAACTATTTATTTATAATTATACTAAAATTGTAAAATAGTAATAATTTTTGTTATAACACGTGTGTTGAGCTCCGAGCTCAAGGCAGATCTCAATACTCATAAAGAGCTTACAAAGATTTTTACATATCACTCACGAAAGAGGTCCTCACATCCATAGCGAGAATTGAACTTAAAACTTTACGAGTGAGTCGCTAATTATTAAGTGAGTCAACTGCTTAGCATGTATTATATATATATATAGACACACACTTTGTTTTTATACGAAATTTACTTTAAATTTATACTAACTTGTATATAAAATAACTTTTTTTTTATAAAGGTAATAGAAAGCAATAAAAATCAGGAGAGGCCTGGACCTGGTACAGCCATAGAGAATACACAAGAAAGGCAAGCCTAAAAGATAAGAAACAAACAATGAATGAGAAGCAACTACTATAGTGAAGCCAAAGAAAACAGTGCTACTGAAACAAAAACTCTAATAAGAAACAGGACAACCAAATTCCAGCTTCCTAAATTTTCCAAAAAGCTTCATTGAATGTCTTTTTTTGCACCTCTTTTGGACCAGGTTTGAATTGCTTCATTACTATTAACTCTTGTCCTTTGCAATTTCTCTTTCTTTTTTTGTCTTTTAGAGGTATATGGAGTGTATTCCTCATCCTTTTATGTGATGCCAGCAACATATCTATCACTTCCAACCTCACTCTCTTGATCATCAGATGATAAGTCCCCTCAAAGCTTCTTAAGCACTCTAACACTTTCCATTGTTGTCTTAGAAAAGGAGCCTTGGCCATATCAGTATGAGCAGCAAAAAACCTCTTATCCAAGGTCAAATCTGAATAGCTAGTGAGAGGCATGGCCATAGCAGTACAAGTAACCAAGGAATCAGACATATCATCTTGAGAAGACAAGCTTTTCTCTCTAGCTTCCTAACCCTTATCTCTTTGAGTGACCTCAAATTTGTTATGATCATGACAAGTTTCCAAAGCCTCAAACTGAGTTGCACTATTAGAACCTTCAATAGGGATTCCATCGAGAGTGAGTTCCTCTTTCTTTGAGTCTTCAACAGGCTTTCCTGGACCATTCACCTTTGAAGCTTGATCACTGATAACTTTATCAAGAAACACAATAACATAAGGGTAAACAATAGTGCTGAAGAGTTTGTTGTTGGTTTGCAAAATGTTTATATCAGCTTGTTTTGTTATATTGCATACAAGCTGCTCTTTGTTTTGAGGAACAGGCAGAGGGACCGGAGATAACACAGGCGTTGCAGCCCACCTAGATACATCAGCATGATCCAAAGCTCGATGGTGCTTGTCAGGACTAGTAATCACTGTAGTTGCAGGCCTTGATCCACTAGGGATGGATACCTCAGAAGCAGTGTTAGCCACTGGACAAACATCTATAGGAATAGCCTCCCCATGCACATTATTACTCTTAGGAACAAGCAGGTCAAATGCATTATGCAAGGTTAGAGGAGCTTCATCCTCTATGGCCAAACCATCAGAATCAGTAACCTTTTCATGATCATTCAGGGATTGGACTTGCTTCTTACCAAGGGTCAGATCAGTATTAACCACGCCCATAACTGGACTATGAGAGGTTGAGGCTTGATTCTTGGTTGTATGCTTGTTGTCATTAGATTGAAAGGACTCTATCATTGTTGTGACTTTCTGTGGTACCAAAAAAACAGAAGCATCCTTGTTTTTCTGAATTGCTTGCTTAGTGAAGTTCTTAGGTTGGTATCCCGATTTGACTTGGGGTTGAGTAGAATTCAGCCGGTGACATTGCTGAATTAAGTGACCCAAAAGCTTGCAATGCTGACAGAATGCAGGTTTCTTTTCATACTCCACTGTAACCAGAAATGCATAACCCTCACGTTCAACCACAACAGTTTCTAACAACGTATCTGACATATCCACATTTACCAAAATCCGGGCATAATGACCAAAAAGTCGAGACTGCGTTGCTTTATCAATTGAAAGGGGAGTACCGATTCCAGAAGCAATCTCAAAAAGAGTAGTTTTCCTCCAATATTGTCGGGGGAGATGCATAAGCCTAATCCACAATTGAGCGTGTGACTGAGTTTGAGTTAGAGGGTCGAAGTCCTTGGACCAACAGAAAAATATTAAGATTCCAGGCTTAAGATTGACAGAGTTCATCGCCCATACCTTTTTCATATCCTCCATAGATTGGAATTTGAATTCAAAGAACCCTCTGCCTAGAAGAGTCACCGACCAATTTCTTAGATGCGGCCATATTCCAACCAGTTTTTGTTTCAAGCCTCTTGCAGTGAGTGAAGGATCCCCTTTTTGAAGCGTAACTCGACCATCAAGGTGAAGTTGGCAATCTGCAATCTCAGCTTCATAAACCTTCTGTGAGATCTTGATGTGAACCTTATCCCCCATGCGAATTCTAGTAGGGAGACAGTTTGGCTGAGCTTCATCGGAGGCTGCGACGGCCTGGGCGAAGGATTTCCCCAAGTTTTCCGGCAGCTCCGTCACCGGAGGAGAGAGGAATGGCCAGGTACAGATCGGAGTAGCCATGACACTACAGATCCAGCAAGAGCCAAAAAAAACCAAGGAAGATGAGAAGATCCAGAAATCCTCTGATGTAAGATTTTTATATGTCATAAAACTATTTACACGTGAGTATAATATATGATCGTTTTCACAGGGAGTTGCGTATATCTTAAGCATTTCAACGTCATTTATCCTATTAAGTGTTTCGGTTTAAAATATTTGTTTGTGTAAACCTATAAACTATTTGACATAAAATAAAATAGAGAAGAGATATGGCTATTTCGCTTGGGGTCAAAGACACTCACCAAGCGTAACAACTGCAATCTCTCGATCAAATAACGAATTATAGCTTTGTAAACGATATTATCACAATCACTCAACAATATCATTCGTGTCCAAATGATATCGTTATTTCTAAGGGAACGCTTAAATGTCGATTTCCCAAACTATTTAAACGATCACAAAGTCGATTGAATCGTTTAATCGATGATTTCCCAATCTATTAATCGATCCAAAAGCATTAAGTTCTAGATTAAAAGTGATTATCAAAGATTAACATCTATGTCTATAATGAAAACTTAGATAGGTTGTTATTATATTCCTAGATCCAAAAGTATTTGTCAATATCATTTCAAATCTCAATAAAGCTTTAAATACAATAATAACAACAATATTGAATAAATAAGCTAGAACCATATATTAAAAGATCAAGAGTTTACATAATAGCTTGTTTGAATACCTCAAAACCCACAAGGGTAGATGTAGCTACATATGTCTATGATAGCTTGGCAAAGGATGAAGAAAAGATGAAGATTCCATACCTAGACTCATGATGTCTCAACAAATCTTGGGTTGAATCTACTCTTAACTACCTTGCCTTGTGTTTCTCTCTAGAAAAGCCCTAGTTCTCTCTCTAAGTATGCAGAAAAATCAATAAAACAGCAAGTGAATGGCTGGAAAGAGAAGAGAAAACTATTTATATGGGCAGAATTCGTGTATGCACGCTTAAGCGTGCTATGGTCGCTTAAGCGTGCCAACAGAATATCTTCTATTGGCCATTGATGAGCAGCCACGTGTGCCTTATCCACTGCAGATGAGAGGCCTACGCTTAAGCGTTCTGGAAGCGTGCAAAAGGTTTGCTCTCTAGAACTTGCACGCTTAAGCGTGCTACTTGAACTTTGGGATAGCGTGCAGAAAGCGTCCTGCAAGCGTGCTGATGAGGTGCTCTCTGGAACTCGCACGCTTAAGCGTGCAGCTTGAATCTTGGGAGCGTGCAAAAAGCGTCCTGAAAGTGTGCAGAAGGTTTCTCTCGATGTTGTGCACGCTTAAGCAAGTTGTGGTCGCTTAAGCGTGCAGACTTCGGTTCAGGGTCTTCCTTGTTGTTCTCTGCTTGTCATTTCCTGTATAAATTGGGTAGAATCGGGCATATAAAACATAAATGGTAAAAGTGCAACAATCAGGAGTTTTTCGTTAGATAACTTGCAGAACAAGTCACTAGAATGCCTAAATTAATATATAAAATATGTTACTTTCAAGCACTTATCACCCTCCCGGAGCAAAGAGCTTCATCGGTGAATCGGGAATAAACGAACTGGAAAAGCAATAATAACACAGAAAATGGGTAGATCGACAGGGAAAAAGTAACAAAACCAAGAAAAGCGAAGGGATAAACCCCCGCTGGAACCTCACCGGAGCAGATCTATGTCATCGGAGGTTGGGTGGAAAGGAGCGCCGTATCTCTTGTCTTTGATTTCCAATAGACAAAACATAGTTTAGACTAAATCTTTTTTTTGGTAGTGAGTTTAGACTAAATCTGCTACTACTAAACCATTTGTTCTTTTTTGGCATTTGGTTAACTACAATGACAGGGTGTCTTGGTTCGGAAAGTGAATATAAAATAACTTAAATATATACTATTTTAGTGTGAAATGTATGACTTTTTGTATAAATTTATTTTTAATTTAATTTTTTTTGGTGGTCGGGGTTTGAACCATACCAACTGAGCTAAGCTCACAAAGACATTTTTAATTTAATTTAAAATAATATATCTTTTTATTAAACTTTTATAAATACGTTCTCCGTGCTTGATACCCGTATCACACTAGTATACTTTAAGACAAACAATTTTGCTAGAATGACATATAAAGTGAAATGGACGGTATACTTTTTTCGATTATAACTCTAATTAATATTATTTTCACCACTCTTATTAAATATATCCTACTTTAAATTTTTTATAATAGTTAATATACCAATTCTTAACAAGAGAACTCAAAATTATTTTTCTTTCTCTTTCACTTATACAATTTTTTTTTAATAAGTGTGAACTTAACAAAATACTCAATTAATTTGAAACAAAGGGCGTATTAAGAAATTAAATATGACTCGATATATGATGAGCTGTTGGGCAATCTGTGGTTGAGAATTTAATTTATTTGCAACCTACCCATAGACAAAACAATGCCTAAAGAAATTTAATTTAGTTTAAGAAGAAAATGGAAGGCATCTTCGTCATTTTTGTTCGAAGAAGCATATGAACAAGGAAGTTTCATCAAGTCAACGTAGAAATTTGAAGGAGCATATGAAAGTTTAATAAATTTAATTCTTTCAAGTCTCTCAAGTCATCACACTATTTTCTATAAACGATAAGCTTTCAAGATTCCTTGTTTAACAAAGCATTGAACCAATTCCTTTTGTTGACCATGGACGATAGCGCTTGAGGATTGATATTGCAGGTAAAATTTAATTTATATAAATAAAACTTTTATTTAGTGTTTTTGTTTTGGATAGTAAAATCTTTTAAGTAACAAAATAAATTCTTTCACAAGTAGATTCTTATTTAAATGGATAATTCACATAAAACATTCATAAATTTTAGGTTTTTAGTTTGAGGTGATCTTCAATTGTGTAACTCCTAGTACAGGTACTACAAAATGTGTTGAATTATGATATAAGAACCAATATGATGAAGTGTTGTGTTGAATTACTGTCCAACTAGAAAATGTTTCATTGTGTTGAATTACACCTCTTCTAAAAATTAGAATCCACTCGTACGAATGAATCCGGTTTTAGCTTAGAAAATGGTTTGATGCTTACAATTGTGCCCATGATGTCATTTTACTTCTTTCCATCGTTTTACTTCTTTTGGTTCATTTATATGATGCATTTACCACACCAACCCTCATGCCCTAATAAGAGGCTTTCATGTTTTATGATGAAATGTAGGCTTGATTTTTTTGTACCTCCCTTGGTTATCAAACGGAACTCTCGTGTAGGAAATATGCTTGCAAAATATTCAAAGCATAGAAGTTCGTCCAAGAAACAATGTTCAACATTTATAAAAGAACTATGCCATCAATTTTCTCTGGACGATCTTAAGAAAGCTACCAATAACTTTGATAAAGATCGAAAAATTGGACAAGTAAACGGCAATATAGTCTACAAAGGCTATGTCAAATATAATGGTGAAAATGATTATCCAATAGCATTGTTGCGGATAAGGCGTATGGTCATCGAACGAGAGTTCAAGAATCAAATAGAATTCCACTGCTAGCTCTGTCACCCAAATTTGATATCTTTGATAGGATTTTGTGACCAAAAAAATGAGAAAATTCTCGTGTATAAAAAAGATGAAATGGTCAATGGTTCTCTCCGTGATCACTTATGTTCACGGGATATGGAATCACTCTCATGGAAGAAAAGGCTTGAAATATGCATTGGAGTTGCAAAAGGACTACACTATCTTCACAAAGGAGCAAAGCGCCCGATTTTCCACCGTGACTTAAAGCCTAGCAACATTCTTTTAGATAACCATATGGCACCAAAACTCAGGCAACTTGGATTTTCCTTACTAGGGAAGCTTTCTAAATCGGAATTAATACCAATTAAAGCCGAACTTTGTGGTAAATTCTGTTCTTTTATTTTTAAGTAAACACTTACACATTTTTATTTACCCATCATCAATAAAAGGTGAGTGAGAATTATCCATCTGAATTGAGATTGATCAAAATCATTCATTTGTCTTCAATTGTTTATAACATAAATAGTGGAATGCAAATGAATGATTTTAATTTATGTCAATTTAGATGGATAACATAACATTTACCTACCTTTTGCAGATGGATAATGTAGTTGTCAATTTTTTTATTTTAAGTTTTATCTCCTTTAAATTAGGATTTGAGTTTTTTCAATACAATTCTTCACCTTCGGTGGCAGAGCAAAAGAATAAAATTGGACTGGCTGCAAAATAAACCACGATTATATTTTATAGATTATTAGTCTGATCTGGTGCATAGATTATATTTTATATTAGTTTTAATTCATCCTTACAAGATATAGCCTATGTTAGGTACCACTTTTATTGAATTTTGTAATGTAGGACCTAAGTGTTTTTTTTTTCTTTTCAATGAGAACGATAAAAGTCGCACATGTTAGACCCTAATTTGGGACTAGTGTGTTCTAATATTTTCATTCTCGGGCATTAATTATGGAGAAAAAAAAATTCTTTAAGAACTGATATGGTAATGCATTTTTTGTCGTGAACTAATTTTGGCCTTTTCACATATTTTAATAACTTGGGCTGCAGATAATTGTAGAAGTTAGACTAAATGCTTTTGCTGACAGGTACATTGGGTTTCATTGCACCCGAGTATGTGCTAACCGGAACTTACACAGATAAATGCGACGTTTACTCCTTTGGTATGGTTCTACTTCAAGTAATTTTATGCATAAATGACTATTACACCATCTTTGATAAGATGATCATGTTAGAGGAACGAAATGGGATTTTAGAACCAGATAAAAGACGATTAGAAGATGAGTCAGATTTATTTAATCCAGCAAACTTTTTAGAGAGGTTCCCAGCTGATGAAATGATTGATCCAATTCTCACGAGATTGATTTCACCGGAATGTTTGGCAGTGTTCATGAATATCATGAAAAGATGCTTGAATAGAGAAGAACCAAATGAAAGACCAGCTATGGGTGAGGTCGAGGTTGAACTTGAGCATGCTTTGGCACTGCAGGAGGAAGCAGAAAGTATAACTTTTTTCCCACCAACTAATGGTGCCCTAAAACTTTTGTGAAAAAATTTGATGTTAAAGAGCATATATGAATACAATCATGGTTTGGGATGGGTTAT
>Ga0228711_1003553_pt1 | contig 24229 bp, 11 predicted proteins | sample MedpolnodulmetaG_2_FD_177996 | JGI IMG/M metagenome (GOLD analysis project Ga0228711, IMG submission 177996) | Root nodule microbial communities from Medicago polymorpha collected in Santa Monica, California, United States - brown nodules | ecosystem: Host-associated > Plants > Roots > Nodule... | reverse complement strand
TTATGGAGTGTATCGGGTGGAGTAACCCCGAGTACAATCCCATACATGACCGATGAAATCCTAGCTAAGGTACATCGGACTCCCTCGATGACGTGCGGGCCCCCCTTGCGGAGCTTATCCCGTTCTCTTGGTGAGAACCTCTTGAGATCCCAACCTTGCGTGGATCGCAAGAGACACGACACCTACATCTTAGTATATCATAAACAATCGTGGAAACGTAAACATAGTCCTAGCGGGTCACTACCTAACACGCCTTAGAGGCGTACTAAGATACTCTAACCCATCAGTAGATAGGGCTCTAGGTATTCCACACGCCCAGATATCAGTTCCTACCCAGCATGATCATATAACCCTCGGAAGCCATGGTCCATTGAATTGGCGAATGTTGTTCATGCAACTTATAAAGGAATCGACCTGATATTAAAGGTCTTCGGCACCGATGTTATAAAGTGGTAAAAGTTTGTAAAAACAGTTCCGGACGGCATTCTGGGCCACGAAGAAATATTTCCAGGCATGCTGTCAAAGTGTTGTACGCTTAAGCGTGCTCCCAAGCATGCAGTTCGCTTGCCAGTACGCTTAAGCGTACCTGTAAGGGTACAGGGCCTGAGTTACGATGTTTTGCACGCTTAAGCGTGCATTCATCAGTCCAGAAATGCAGAAAATCGTATTTTGGTGCCTAAAACCCAAATTCAAGTCTTTGGTGCTCACAATACACCCATGGTACCTGGAAAACAGTTCAGAGACATTGCATGGCAACAAATTACACACTTTCAACAGAATCATAGCAATTCATGGCATTAACCCTAAGTTTACATATTTCTAACTATCTCATTATCTCACAATGTACAACACATTAACCCAAGGATGAATGTTAGCTAAAGAACTCACCTGCAGATGCTAAGGAACATGTACACACACACACACAATGCAGGTCTGGATCCACTCTCTAAAGGATGGGGAGGAAGAAACTTGAATGAGCTTTGGCTTGAAATCCACTTGTTCAACCAAGGCCTCTAACATGCAACATGATTACCCACAAAGTTGGGAGGATTGGATTGGATTGAAGGAGAGGGAGAGTGAGCTGAACTGAGCTTCAAGAGAGGGAGGGAGAGAGGACAGAATCTGTCCTTGTATTATGAGAGAGAAAGAGCAACCAAAAATGAATGGTTTTGGGTCCAAACTCCCTTAAATAGCCCCTAAGCGCAATTACAAACATGCCCCTCGGTCTAATACGCGCATAAGGCGAGTTAACGGATAAAATATCTTGAACTAATAGGCGGGATATTACACTTGTAGTGTAAATCAATTATTTCTTATCTTGCTAAAGATAAGTTCTCCTTCCATTCTTCTCTGAATTGATCATCACTGAGATTCTTATATCTCTTTGTAGTGTAAATCAATTCTTTCTGTTATCTCTTCAAAGATAACTTTTTCCTCCATTCTTCTTTTGTGTGTTTCTGCAAACACTCAATCTTCAAACATCTTGTAAAGTCTCATCTAGCTTTAGGGGTACTAAAGTGTTAGTTTGAGCAGAAGGTGTAAGAGTCTAAGTGGGTAACTTAGCAAGAAGAAAAGAAAGTCTCATCTAGCTCTAGGGGTACTAAAGTGTTAAGTTTGAGCAAAGGTTGTAAAAGTCTAAGTGGGTAACTTAGCAAGAAGGTGCAAGCCTGCTGAGGCTTAGAGAATACAGAGTTGTAAATGTTCAGGTGAACAAGGATTTTAAGGTGCAGGATTTGAGAGGTTATCTCAAGCATCATAGTGGAAACTCTCACAAGATTGTGAGGAGTGGACTAACCCATGTTGGGTGAACCACTATAAATCTCTGTGTGTTCTTTCTCTCTTCTCTATACTCTTTAATTCCAGTATACACAACACACACCTGCACATTTATTTTACTAAGCAGTTTTTGCGTATGAACTTCAGAACGTTCTGAAGTCAGACTACTAACTTAATTATTCCAAGTAAACAACTTGAGAATCAATTTTAAGTTACAGGTTTAATTTTAAATGGTCACAATTCAAACCCCCCTTCGTTGTGACTATTTTATTCACTTCATCTACATCCTTCTGGTAAGATTTGGATGAAAAGGGGGTAAGCGGTGGAAAGATTTGTTTAGAGAGATAACATGATATAAAGATTACATTAATGCTGATAATTTTTATTTAATATCTTTAAATATTTCATAATATCATCGATATGATTATTTTTTATTTAATTACTACAATGTTATTCGACTGGAACGAATACACAAGTCTTTTACTGTTTTCTTTAATGGTCAAGTCTTTTACTAGTTAAAAGTAAATTTCTATAAATTAAATAATACATATATTTTTTAAAAAAAAGTCCCAGTTCACGAGTTTATCTGTTTTGGACCAGTTTTCTATTAAAATCCAATTCATTTTTAAATAGGTTAATCTCTCCCATTTGTGTTTTTCATCTCTCCCATCTCTTTAGAGAACAAGCGCGTACCACCACCATTTTCTCTCCCCTCCATCATCCAAACCCTTGTTTCAAGATGTAGCCTTCAACAAGGGTGCACAGATGGGCAAATCCATCTCCACTATTGCGCCTTTCAAACAATCGTTGGCGTTGTTGAGATTTGTCATCACCGCCGCATACACGCACATCAGGTCGTGGTTCTTTGACCGTTTTCGACACAACATCGCCTTCCTTATGTGGTTTGTTACAGGTTGCATTGGTTCTCGTCGGCTCCTTCAACATTAGCGTCTCTGGTATCTAGTTGTTCTAGGTGAGTTCGAAATCACAGCTATTTGTTAGTGCGGTTTGGGTCAGGTTTTATGTCCCCCCAGTTTTTATGTAACTTTTCCCCTTTTTAATAATATATATGAGTAATTGGCAAAAGATTAGTGTAGGGTACCAACTCAGTTGGACACTATTCTTCTTGATGTCATTTTGCTCTTGATTCATACAAAAAAAATCATTTTTAAAGCACATCCCAATGTAATAGTGTTAGATGAACACGCGACCTTTCTTCTTCTCAAATACGAACACCACAGCACACAACATTGAACACACGACCTTTCTCCTCCTTTATCTTCCGAAGAAGAATTTGATGAAGTTGGAGGCGAAAACACTGATGAAGATGATGTTATGGAGTTTGAGAAGGATTGAACTTTTGAATAAATTAACTTCTTTATTTTTTGGATAGTTTTATTAACAAGTTTAGAAACCTTTGAAACTTGCTTTTTTGAATGATTTAGAGACTTATGAAACTTATGATTTTGTGCGTTATTTTTTTTTTTTGTATTTTGATGTTAAGTTAAACATAACATTTATAATGGTGGTTTGGTATATTTTGTCTTTATAATTAAGTCATATTTTACATTATTGATCTATTTACAATATTATATTAACTTACATATATTATGCATATAATAAATTGTATATAATTTTAATTTTAGGTAAATTCATACAAGTTTTTTTTTTTTACGATAATTCATACAAGTTCTTGAATCTAGTGTATTGAAATAAAACGAATTGAAACAACTCTCAAATCGTAAAACATTGGATGAAACTCCTATAAATTCATGTCTACATAATTATATAGTATCATCACTTCATTTTTACCAGAGCAACTCACCTTTTTCTTCACGTCGACCAATTTTTTAACCAAAAACAAAAATGGAGTCGGCCAACTTCATTGAATGGACAAAAATACAAGAAGAATAAAATAGTCCGTGACTATGAAGACACGTGTTTGGCTGCTGCTGCAAACTCACCCATCGTACTGCAAAAAATTTCAACGGTCGTGAATGACGATCCCAAATCTTCAACATCAAAAAACCAACCTTCCAACGTTTGGAGTTTACAAAATATCACAAAATCGTCGAACAATGTTGTTTTAGTTGATAAGTAGTGGACTAAGTAAAGTTGAATTCAGCTCTTGTTATTAATATTACTACCAAAAAATACTCTTGTTATTAATATGATGATCTCCGAAACAAATCATCCATTTCTTCTTTTCCCTGGATCAGATATCTTTCGCATAACTGTGGAAACTAATACCTCCAATTTTATGGAATTTATATGAGCGATAAATTCTCTCTATGAATTTTAATGTATACACAAGAGACTCGGAATCTAGTTTAAGTTAAAAGAGACAACATCATTTTATCTAAACACTCTATAAGTACTTTTTTGATCACTATTTAAAATAAAAATTAATTTTTAGATTTATATCAATGCATCTAGATATTCGATAAATCTAAAAAATAAATTTTTATTCATGAAATAGTCTTTTTTTGTTGCTATGATGTCCGAAGTTTGAACTCCAGACCTTACATATATTATGCATTGTCTAACAACTGTGTTAACCTAACCATGACAAGAAAATAGTCTATAAACACACATTCTTTGAGTCTTAAATATGTTCGGGTGTGTTCCAAAGCCTACTTACCTAATTTTTCTATTAAGAAAAAAACAAAAACTACCTATTTTTTCTATCAAAGAAAAAAACAAAAACAAAAATCAAATCACAAAATCAAGATCCACGGTCCATGTAAACCCATCAATATCCCTATAACTCCCCATACCCGCACTGTCCGCGCGTTTGATCCACGTCCGCTCCAAAATCTTCGTTACATTAACCTCCACAAAAAAACACAAGTACAAAACACCAAACTTGTTTCACTTTCACAACACAAAGATCCACTCGCCACAACCTCGTAGAACTGTCTACATATATTTTTAAATTGCTAATATACCCCTCAATTCTTAACAAACTACACACTCTTCTTCTAGATCCCTCTCTTCTCTTCTCCCTCTTTTATTCTCATTCTTATATTCTCTTCTTTCCTTCATTGTTCTTATAACTACAATGAGTTCATCATATAAGTAACTCAACAAAACCATACCCTAATTTTTTTTACTCCATTGAAATTCTCAATATTGTTTTATTTATTATTATTTTTCTATCTCAAAAAACACACACAAAAATCTCTTCATTGTTTCAAATCTGAAAAAACCATGATTCATCTTGCAATTTCATCACAAAAGAATCTATTTGTGATTATTAACAAACCAAATTTACACAAACATCACAAAAGACCAATCATAACATGTTCACAACATCACAAGAATTCAAGAAACTTCATTGAGAAACAATCTCAACAACCTACATTTATGGTTGACACACATAAAAATTTTGTTGTGAGAGAGAATAAGAAAAAGAAGGAAGAGGAGAAGAGTGTGTTTATTGAGAAAGAGGAGAATAAGAAGAAGAAGGGTTCAAACTCAAGTACTAGTCTAATTGGAGGGAAACAAATGCTTATATTGTGTGGATTTGGTTATTGGTTACAAGGGTTTAGATGTTTTCCTTGGCTTGCTCTTAATTTTCATATGGCTAGTAATCTCAATTTGGACCCTTCAATATTGCAACTTGTACAGTATTCTGCTAATCTTCCTATGGTGGCTAAACCACTCTATGGAATCCTTTCTGATGTTATCTATATTGGTGGTGCTCACAGAATCCCTTACATTATCACTGGAGGTATAAATTTAGCCCCACATGGCTTTTGCTTTTTCTGTTAATGCGTTAAATACTCAAATGTTATTAGTTCAGCATCATATTTACATTTTAATCTATGATGAGACACATATACGACACGGACACTGACACACCGACACTGCCAATAATTTGAACAAATCACACGATTCAGTGTAATTATAGGCGTCGGTGTCATGTCGGACACGAAACCGACACGGCTAATCCAATGAGTGTATGTGTTTCATAGCACTGATATGAGATGTAGATATTAGTAATGGTAATGATTTAAAAAATGAAAGTGATTGAATGTAAATCGGTAACCACACGTGTTGGTGTTGTGTCGGTCCGATGATATGCCTTTAATATGACGTGTCAGTTATACGAATTTAGAGCCTCTAAAGTGAGTAGTTAGGATATTGAGAAAATCATAGGTTGATATTGTAGTTATGATTTGTTATGCATGTGCATATAATATCAACCATTAATTGATTTCTTTTATAAATAGATGATATTATTCACTTTACTCTCTTAAGTAAATATCTCACTTTAGTGGAGCTTTGTTCTAGTTACACATAATATTTTAATATCATCAATTTTGGGTCTTTAACCCTTATCTGTAACAAGTTGTGAGGTAACAACTCACAAGAATTGGAAAGTGTACGAGGAGAATGTAGAGAATATATAAGATAGTAATAAGACCAAGCAGAGCCGGTGACTACTAATCTACCTAATTCATGTGTCGTTTTTCACATCAAATTAGAGCATAATCCATAATGCATGTGTGGTTAAGATGGATCTAATTTGCAGCTACGGCTGCGGTTATGCTGCGCACTTTGATATTGCGACAAAATGCGGACCAATACAGCCATAATTGCAGTTGTTGTGCCATTGTAGTGCCCTCTAAAACCTTTATACATTAGGGTTGTGAACCGCAACCTATGAAGCACGGACACTCCTCGGATTAGGCGTGTCCCGGTGTCGGACACGTGTCGTGTCCGGTGTCGGACACGTGTCGTGTCCGACACCGACACTTGTAATTTCACTGAATTATGTGATTTTTTCAAATTATTAGTTGTGTCGGCGTGTCAGTGTCCGTGTCGTGTCCGGTGTCTGTGTCCATATCCGTGCTTCATAGACCGCAACTGATAACCTACTTCAGACCTTCAATTCCTTTTGTTTGGATCAGTCTGATCTGATTTTAAGTTATTTTGTGTTTAGGTATTAAGCTAGATAACTCTTTCCATGTTAACATGTGGTATGTTCAATTGGCTTCTTTTTGTATTTTCAATTTCTACACGGAAACAAAACAAGTACCAGATCAATTTCCTTATGAATAAAATTTACCTTGGTTGAATAAAAATATTACTGTGGATTATAAGATTACAAGAGGATAGCATTTAAAAAGACATTAAGAAATGCAAGGTGTGGAACTCCTTTATTTGACTTGATATTTGTTTACTGCGAGTTTCAATCAAAAAGATTTTCTCTTCTGAATGAGTTCTCTTCTTTTATCCCATAAAATGAAACTTATTTGGTTCAATCTTCAGTTCTTTTGCAGATCTTTGCTTGGAATTATCTAGCATTTGTCCCTGCTGCACGTGAAGTGCTTACCGTCTTAGTTGCAGCTGTGCTTCTCAGTAACTTGGGAGCATCCGTTACAGAAGTTGCAAAGGATGCTCTTGTAGCTGAGTACGGCAAGAAACACAAAATTGGCGGCCTACAATCATACGCGTTCATGGCATTAGCCGCAGGTGGAATCTTAGGCAACTTGATCGGTGGTTATTTTCTACTGAAACTGCCTCCAAGGATCATGTTCATGATATTTTCATCCTTACTATCTCTACAACTAGCAATTTCTTTCGCAACAAGAGAGGATTCTTTAGGCATACCGCAACCATCAACTCTAAATCTTGCAACACAATCCATCTCGGAAAATATCAGAAAACAAGTGTCAGATCTTTTTGTGGCTATCAGCGACAAAAGTATTTCTTACCCACTTTTATGGATCGTTGGATCAATTGCCACTGTTCCAATGCTTACAGGCTCCATATTTTGCTATCAGACACAGTGTCTAAATCTTGATCCTATGATCATCGGTTGGTCTCGAGTGATTGGTCAGTTGATGCTTCTTTCAGGAACCGTGCTTTATAACCGATATTGGAAAAAGTTTCCAATGAGAAACCTGATAGGTGCAGTGCAGATCCTATACGCTTTGTCGTTACTTCTTGATCTTGTTTTGGTTAGACAGATAAATCTTAAATTTGGAATTCCAAATGAGGTGTTCGCTCCTTGCTTTTCGGGTTTGGCGGAAGTTCTAGCACAGTTTAAACTCCTTCCTTTCTCGGTTCTGTTCGCAAATTTATGTCCGAAAGGCTGTGAAGGATCTCTCACCTCTTTCCTTGCATCAGCTTTGATCCTATCATCAATAGTTAGTGGCTTTTTTGGTGTTGGATTGGCCTCTTTGCTCAGCATTACATCCGGTGATTACTCAGGCTTGACTGTGGGAATTCTTATACAGTTTGTCGCAGCTTTACTACCTTTAAGATGGATCGGTTCGATACCTATGTCACAGTCTGATTCGGAAAAGCAAAGAAGAAAAAGTATGAGTAGAAGGACGCGTAGAAACAGAAGAGTTGGAAAAGTCGTGATTGGTTCGATTAATGCATATAGGCGCGAAAGGGAATGGGAATCGCAAAGGTGAAAATGATCAATTCTTACCTTTGTAGCTTTAATGATCATGCAAGGATGATTGATTGGTGCTTAACATCTTTTGAAAATGATTCCTTATGCAATCGTTAGCTCACACGAATTGACGTCTGCTTCAAAGCTTAAGATTTTGCTTTGCACTATGTTAGGATTCTTAACATGGAGCCAACACCTTGTGAATTGTCAAAGGTGGTTTTTGAGGAGGAGAATGCTAACACATGTCCTTAGGACATTGATTATGAAATCAAAAGAGGTATGTTTGTATAGGAAAAGGATGTATTTATTACATTGACCGGTGTTTTACTTGTATATTCAAAATTCCTTCAATGTCCTAGAGACACTTGTTAATAAGACCCTTTGGATTTTAACAATCTACATCTTGATGCTTCCTTTGATATGATCTCTAGTTACTTTGGTACTTTGTTTTCATGTCCATATCAACAATAACCAAAGATTAACTGATCTCAAATATCCGTCTCCCATTTGACATAAGTTTATATGCGCCATTTTATTGAATTCGTCTAATGCAAGTCTTATTTTTGCATCTCCTTGAGTCTCCTCTTGTGCACTAGGAAAAATACTATTGTAGCCAAAGTTATGCAGAAGTCAACAATGTTTGGCCTCAATCAGTGGAGAAATCCTAAGAAATAACTAGTTGAGTTCTTCTTAAACATGTTTCACTTCACTATCTTAAGTTCACCAGAACTAATGAAAAAATTGTTTGTATTTTCAACCGCAATTTGTAATGATTTTTCAAGTAAAATAATCTATGCTTGAGTTGAGCTCAACACATAGCAAAGAACATGCTAAGTTACAAACATAACCTTTTCTAACTCAAAAGGAGGTTCTACCCCCAATACTAAGTGTAATGAACATGCACTAATTTTATTTTATTTTGACAATATACTAATTTGTTTGTATTCTATATATAAATTTGTTTCTTATAGAACTGCAATTGAAACAAATATATTCTCATGCTCTAATTGTATTTGTCAACTAGTTAGTTTAATTATACTTATCTAACTGAAATTTTGTCAACTTACACAATTTTCTTAATGATACAATAAATTTAAGCATTCAAAAACATTAAGTGATCAAATCATCTTGTAAAGTGACTCTACAAAAAGCTGTGTCTAAATAGAAGTGGGTTGATCACTTCAAATGAGCTGACCAATCAAACTAAAGCAGTAAGAATGATTTTGCAGAGGATCACTGTAATGCCATGCTTTAGCCACAATGAAATAAAGAATGACATCCTTAGTTGAATAAAATTTATTGGACTTCAAGACAAATATCCTACAGAGGAAAACCGGTTAACCCTTTCAAGTTTCAAAATACTCACAAGATATGTGGTAGATGATAGATGTCTTGGAGAGAAACCATCTCATTTATGTATGAAATATAACTCAAGAGTTTGTTCTAGTGGTAAAACGACATACATGAACCCGAAAATCACGGGTTCGAGTATCGATCTGCTAGTGTCTTTGAAGGGAAATAATTAATATAACCTTAGACTATTATTTTTTTCCACCCTACCCATTTCTCGCACGCCATATTTGTTTTTACGAAAATGCCCATGTAATTTTTGGATTTTATAATCCGAATTGAATTTTCTCATTGTTTTGGGGTGGAAAAAAAAGAGTTTTTCACCAATTCGGATTCTAAAGTCTGAATATCCAAAAAATAGGACGATTTCCTTGCTTTTTTCGGATTATACATGCCCTTTATTCAGGGGAAAAATAGTTCGGATTATACGATCCGAACTGTATCAGCACAAATTTTGAGCATATTTGTAACATGAATATGCATTTTAAGGACCATATTAATCTTCATAACTCCCATCTTCTGTTTTAAGTCATTGTTACTCCCATCTTCTGTTTTAAGTCATTGTTAGTTGTTCTCAGAGAAAAATCCGATTTTTGGGCTACTTTGATCATATTATTCCAAAACATTCCCAAAACTTCATAAAAAAAATCAAGGATCAATACTCATGTAGAAGAAACTTCTTGCGGGACTCCGCCCCTCAAAATCCAAAATTTTATCGTTTAGACCCATTTTTTTATTTTTTTTATTCTTCATATTCTCAAAAAAAATCCGAATTTTTTTCATTAGTTTTATTTGATTTTTGGTGTTATTTTATTTTTTTTATATTTTATTTGACATGTTTTTATCATTTTTTTACTTTATTTTTTTGTTGTTTCTAAAAGAAAATAGGGTGAGAAAAGTAATACTAGTTGGTTTAATTATGTCCACATTCTTTAAAAGTCAAAGAGATGGTTTATGGGCCCAATAAGGTTCAATAATTGAAAATTGCTCTTTAGGCACTCTGGATTTACTCTCAGACACTCTAAACTGACGAAAATGCCTTCAGTGTCAGTTAAACTACCGTTTGCTGGGTTACGGTAGTTAATAGCCATTCCCAGCTACGACACTTAATTGTTGTTCCTGATTTATTGATATATCAGGCAATCTCACTTGTACTACATACTATTCACTCACCACTTTCAATACCCTATTCAATCCAAAAAGTTGATTTTTTTCTTCTTTGAGAAAAGTGCGTCTCATGTATTTTTGAAATTTGTAAAGTTGTTTTTTTTTTCTTTGCAAAAAATGTGTCTCATGTATTTTTGAAAGTTGGTTATCCAATACCTTCATCAAGGACAAAGTGGAAACTACACAAGAAAGAAGAACCTAAAACAAGGGAAGATGCTTTTTTGGATAGACAATCTTGGTTTCGAGCACTTATAGATATTGAAGGAGGAGAGCAACCACCCAAAATAGAATTAAATGAAGTCATTCTAATTTGTTTGGATGGTGAAGATGAAGAAGAGGAAGAAATTAAAGGTGAAAAAGCAATTTCACTAGAAATGATATGACATGTTTTTTGGTTAAAAATATACCGACATATTTTGTATGGTCGATAAGGCACCAACATATTTTTTGTGTTTGATAATGCAGCGTCATTTTTGTGGCCAATATATCACTAATATTATATAAATATATGTCTTTTATGTTTTATGTAGTGGACAAACACCGAACTTTATGTGGATAATATTGCACTGTATTTTATATAAATATGTCTCCTGTTAATCTACAATTCATTTTATAGTTTCTTTCATTTCATTTTAGTTTGATATTTTCTTTAGTATCTACTTCTGTCAAATGAATCATATCTCGGGGATAAAAAATTGAAAGTTATGTCTGATATGAAGCTTTCTAGAGGATGACTAAGAATTTTTTAATCCCCACCGACAACGTGGATGACTTGAAGACACAACTTAACCAATACATTATTCATCTTGGTGAAAATCAAACTGATTGTCCATGTTGATGTACAAGTACCATGCATAGATACAAGTTACGAAAACGAAAAAGGAACTACTACATACCAGTTAACTACTGTCTACTGTCGATATGGTATTTTTGACAGTTTAGATGTCTGGGAGCAAACCCAAGGTGCCTAAAGAGCAATTTTCTCAATATTTTATGAAATTATTTTGGAAGCTTGTTTTTCCACCGTCAATTCTTAAAACCCAAACTCGTCCAAATTCATTTATTTGGATGCATCCGAATCCATAAATTTGGAGGGGTGTTGTTTTCAAAAAAGCAGGACAAGGTTAAAAGTAGCTCTTGATTATTTTCAAATATGAAAATATTGTGTTTGGGACATTACTTGATATAAATTCCAATTTGAAAGGAAGCTATCTTCCGATAAACTATTTTGATTGTATTGAGTAGTGGGAGAGTCTATAGAGCAAGTGTTGTTTTTTTATTCCAAAAAACTATATAAAATGAATTATCAACCACCGAAGATATTATTAAGTTTATCGCGGACTAGGTTGCTCTATTTAAAATATACATCGGTGATACTCAAAATTGTGTGAGACAGTCAATCAACCATGATGTCCCCAAACAACATGGTGTGATGGGCAAACAAAACAAAAGGGACAAAAATGATAAGGAAATAACTACTCAAAAACTCAAAAGCAGAGAAGAGAGAAAGGAGAAGAGAGATATAATTCTCAAAAACTCAAAGAACTTCTTTGGTGTGAGCTGTGACTTATGCAGAGTCCTCTATTTATAGAATGTTGCGTAGAAAGTGTGAGTTAAAAGTCAAACATTGCTTGAAAAAGTGGAGGTTGGACACTTTATAAGTGAGATGACTCATAAACTTAATCTCTTAAGGTTTTTAAGCAAAAGTGTAGTGTCTCTCTCAATTGTGTGGTTGCTATTGATCCAATATGGATGATCTTCGGACTCTCCTCGTGACCCAACAATGGTATTATAGTCAAGGTTCGACAAGAGTTCGACTTACTTCTTATGTCGAAAGTATTCTTGGCAAGGTGTTCAGGTGACGAGTTTCATTGATCAACGGCAAGGGCGATGCAATTACAATTGTATGTGGGTGAAAGAGCTTTCACTTGAAGGGTGAACATGATGAATTTAAAGAGTGAGTAAGAAGGTCCATATTTCTTGGAAAAGTAGAGGCTGAGCATTTTATAAGTGAGAGGACGCATAAACATAATGTCTTAAGGTCTTGAATAAAAATATGGTGTATCTCTCACTTTTGCGGTTGCTCTTGACTCAATGTGGATAATCCTCCAAACTCCCTTTGTGACCCAATATAGAGAGAATTTGCAACCAAAATTAACAAAACTCGAGGAAGGAGTCAAGTGAAACTTGAGGAGGAGAAATCGACTTGGTCAAGTCAAGAGAAACTTGGGGCGTATGAAACTGGTGGAAGCTTTTTTTTAGGGGAAGAAATTTAGCTCATTTCATTAATGATAATAGTATGAATACAGGTGGGTTACATAAATGAAAATGTGAAAACTAGCATAAGATGTGGTAGTCCTAGCTAACAAGTGAGCAACTTCATTGTTTTATCTCCTAGTAAACTCAACACAGAAGTTTGTAAAAAAAAGAAAGAAACATGCATGCCTTTGCAATCGTGGATAATAGCTCCAAGCTTGGAGATGTCGTCCACTTTGCTTTTAAATTTTGAAGCTACCGTTTAGAGTCAACCTCAAAGTCTACATTTCTCAACTCTAGCTCTTTGATCCAAAGAAACAAATGGATACTTGAAGACCACGAACACACAAAATTAAAAAGTAAATAATATTTTTTTCTTCTCATTCTTCGAGTACTAAAAATTTACCATTTAACCCAGACTCAGATTACTTGAAGGGAACAGTCTTCTACTATGTAAACATTAATAATGGGTGTATCATTTTCAACGCGGGACTTCTACATTATAGCTCTAAGTTTCAAGACTTTGCTTTTAATCTTCCAACTTCCATTGTTCAACGTAAAAAAAATCTTCCAACTTCCAACTATTTTTTCCACCACTGTTCCAACATCAACCATCAAATTCTTTTGACAAAAAGATGTTAAAACTCTTCGGAGAAATTATATTTATACAATAAGTTTGAACAATTATCTCGCATACTATCATTGTGTTTTTACTTTTTTTTTTTTACCTCTCTCTATTTTTTTAACCAATAAGAAGATATAAAAAGAAGTTTTTCAAAAGTTATCACAAAATGGTTATACAAATATCATTACTTATTCTTTTTTAAAAGATGTTGATGAATGTTTTGAAGGTACTTTTTAAAGACCTTAATAAATTTTTATAAAAGTTTGTATATTCAATACATTTGAAATTGAAGTATTTGACTTTTATCAAAATTTCCTTACTTTGCAACGATTAATAATAATAAGGGTCATGTTAACTTGTGCCATAAGGGGCTTAAAATAGAAATTCAAAATAAATTTTATATTAAAAATATAACTTTTGAAACTTTTAAGATATTGAATGCGCAATTTCCAAGACAAAACTTCTATATTTGACTTCTTAACTTATGCCCCAAGGACACAAGTTATCCTTAATAATAATAATTTTTTGGCCTAAAAAAATAATCATTATGGATTTTTACAGTTTAATTTAACTTATTTGGATATTTTTTCCAAAATGACTTTGAAAAGATAAAAGTACCAACAAAATAGTAAATACTTTTGTTCAAGACAAATTGTCAACACTAAAAAGACGGTTTATTTGAGACAAGAATGGGCTTACCGGAAACACAATTGAAATAAATAATCTTTTTTGAAGAGAAATGTTAACTTGTGCCCTTATGGCACATGTTAAGGATTCCAATAATCGAAATTTTGTATCGGAAATTGTGTTAATTTATTACTTAAAAAATTTAATATTAATTTTTTTCAATTAATACTTATCATTAGTGGCAAGAATTTAATGTTTAACATGTGCCATAAACACACAAGTTAACATGACCCATAATTAAATATCACCAAAGATGAAATGGAATGATTAAAAATTGTAGCATTTTATTATGGAATCTAAACTCAAATATAACTCTTCCCATGATACTTTACTACAAAATTACTCTATCTGCACTAAGAGATTTAACCTTTTTATTTTTTGAGAAAAATAGACTTTAACTTAAATTTTTTTTATTTTTTTTATAATAGAATAATGGTGAAACTTAAAAGTTAATTGAAGAGACCGACGAAAAGCTCTCAACATGATTTATTTTTCTTCATGTTTCAAAAAATGATTTATTTTTCTTCAAGCGATTGTATTAATGACGAACTATAATTTTCATTTATGAATTCTTTAACCTCGTCAAATAATGTAAAACCTTTGTGATCCTTAATTAAAGAGAAATATTAAATTAAGGAAGGCATACGTGAATTATAAAGCATTTAAGTTTATGTAGTAAATACTACTTTTGTCCCTATATATAAGATCTTTTTGTCAAAATCACAGGAATTAAAAAGGTGGCTATTTGCATTAAAGTTGTTTGTAATCACTATTGTTTTCATAATTTTATTCTTTAAGAGATAGTTAATTTATGTTTTCAACATGTTATTTATTGCTGATTGAAGAAAAAGATATATAATAAATAGGGACATATATGTAAAGAAATAGTTAATGTACTTGGAAATAACAAAGGGGTCTCATAAAAAAGGACACAAAAAATTCTCAAAAATGTCTTATAATTAGGGAAGGAGGTAGTAGACATTCTATTGATGAATGTGTGTTTAAACTATTATGTACATTTTACTCAAATTCATGTGACCAAACATTAATTGATTTTATGGGAATGTTCGAACCCTTTCTCTAATACTTACACTATTTGCTCATTGTTCTAATAAAAAATTAGCATTTTAGATTCATTCATTCGATGATGTATGCGGTCTATAATAAAGATCATATACATCATTAATTGAATGAAACCTAAAATTTAAATTTTTGCTTATAATAGTGATGAAGATGTATTCTCTAATTGAGTTAAATCAATGTGGGTCATATGTTTTGTAAAAGAAACTCACATAAAGTGATAAAACATACATTAATTTCGCTTAATAAAAGAATGAATGTTAAAAAAAGAAGTGTTGCAAACGTTCTTCAACCTACATTTAATATTTATACCTGGAAACTAAAAACTAATCCGTGTTAAGGTTTTATAACTGAAGAGTTTACCTCAACTCATTTTACGTATGTAAACTCGACTTATAAACTCGTACGCGTTTACCTAAAATTAAAATTATATTATTTAATTATAAAAACAAAGTATACATAACCACCATCATAAACATTTATGTTCAACTAAGCATCAAAATACAAAATTAACTTGCAAAATCATAAGTTTCATAAGACTCTAAACCATCCACAAAAGCAAGTTTCACAAGTTTCTAAAGTTGTTAATAAACCTATCAAAAAATAAACTACTTAATTTCTTCAAAAGTTCAATCTTTCGAAAGTTTCATAACAACATTGTCATCGGTGTCTTCATCTCCAACTTCATCAAATTCTTCTCCATATGGTAAAGGGTTTTCAATATTAGAACCAAATACATGGCTTGAACTCACTTCAACATTAATTTCAATACATTTGGCTTGAAAAAAGAATTGGGTTTTGAAATAAAATGGGCAACAAAAAAAAAAGGTCCAAAATATAGAAAATAAAATAAAAATTAAAGGTAAACTCGGTTGAGTTTACCCAAGTTTATACGAGATTAGTGAGTTTAACACGTGTTATATCGGTCAAACTCGTTAAACATTCAATTTCACGAAAAACCAAATTTATCTCTTGGGTTAACACGTTTTTAGCCCCTAAAAATGTAAACTCAAACAAGTTTATAAGTTAACACTAGATTTATGAAACACTGCGTGTTAGCCACTACAACCGGCCAACAACAGCACCCTCGGCTGATAGTTCACCGGCTAGTCATACATGTTTCCTCAGACATGATCCAAATCGTGAGCACTTTTTTTTTGCTTACCTTAAATATTTACGAATTGGCAGAAATTATTATAACTCGGGTTGTCTCATTTCTTCTTGACTGTGGTTCCAAAATGCAAGGTGTCTATTTGTTGATTTCAACTTAATTGAATGAACCAAAATCAACAATTATTTGATATGCAAAGTCATCACTTCATTTGAATTTATAGATAAGTTTGTTGTTTGAATTTTTAGATAAGTTTGTTAGTCGTTGCTCCAGCAATTCATTTGATGTGCTCGATTAATCAAGGTTTGACGATTGAAAAAACTAAATCGCACATAGAAAATATAAAATTCTTCATGAGAGTTTATAAAGAAAATTAAAAACATTATTCACCTTACAAATTAATTTTGTAGGAATTGGTTAAACTCAATATAAAAATTAAATTTAATATTGACTTGTCCAAATCAACTTTTGTTTTTTTTAAAGAAGTACAAATCAACTTAGTTGAATATATTTCTAAACTTTGATTGGGTCCATATTTCTTATATCATTTGTAGTGATAGTTACATTCACCCTAACAATCTCTTTATAACACAATGTACCAACTTGATAACAACTATTAAATGAGTTTTTTGTGAAGAAAAAAAAAACTATTAAATGAGTTTGGTTCATGAACTTCAACAACGTTGAACTCCAAATAAACTAAAAACAATTTCAATACACACCCTCACATTTAACAGAAACTCAATTTCAATTTTCACATTATAATTCTTAACCCGACTATAATACTGCTTGGATCTCACCCAATAAGTCATGAGAAATCATACGCATCCAAATGTTGGAAGAAACCGATACTTTGAAGTAACGTGCACAGTCATGACCCCTCCCACGCTCATAAATTTTGTGGGATAACAATTACTTTTTAAGGTCGTTGGAAAATCTCTTGCATTTATTTAGATTTAAATGTCAATTTCAAATTTCTTTTGATATTATATCTCACCCTATAAAATAGCTCAAATAATGAAGGTGTCTAAATACATTTATACATTTAATCTTTTTGAATACTTCAGTAATGTAAGACTCCAAATAAATTACAAACAATTTCAATAATGAAGTTCATATCCTCAAAAAAAAAATTCAATAACGAAGTTCATATAAAATGGTGAAAAATTATCTAAATTTCATCCAAATAAGACATAGTTCATTAAAAAGAGAGCATTACAATGAAGAATATTACCATTTTTTCTATCAAAATTTCTCCTATACCCAAACAAATTTAGTACTTGGGGTCAAATGCAGCTGGAAGGAACAAGTGTTAGGTTGGGTATTAGAATTGAGTTGGATCATGGTCACCCCTCCTTCAGTGCCGACACTTCTAATTACTTTTACAAGAATAACATTTGTATCATCATTTTATGATAATTTTGGTGACAACTTTCTTTTTCGTATTCACGTTATATTTTTAATTTAACTTTATTCTTTTGGTTTTCGTGTTAATACCTATTTTATATTTATAAATTCATGATTGTTAAATAAGTTGTCAACCAAATGATTATTCAAATACCACTTATCTTACTCTTACTTTTATGTTCACGTCACATCATCGCTAACAAAAAGTAGCCTAATTTACGGTTTTATTGTCTGTCATATATTGTCACTATTTTGACTATATATGCATGCTTCTTCTTCCAAATTCGTGTCGCCAGCTAGGATGTCCCTACCACTCTCCACACGTGCTTTCCCTGAGCCTGGAGAAAAGCATTATTAATTTGTTGTTAGTTAGAAATGAGTTTTTGATGAGTCAAGTTCATGGCATCATTTTGTAAGTTTCTTCCACAGCTTCTACATATAAATATGGTTGACGGCAAAAAAGTGTGGCTAACTGTATTTGACTGTTTAGAAATATAAGAATTGTTTTAAAATAATAATTTAACAGATGATATTAATATTGTTAAATTGAACATCTTCATTATAATTTAAATTTAAAACTTCGTTAGATATTCTTTAAATTAGATTGACATGTTTCGATGTCGGACATAACTCGTTGTCCAACCTCGATAATATATCAACATATATATAATTACATTGAATTATGTGATTTTTTAAAATTATTATTGATGTCGGTGTGTCTGTGTCGTGTTGGTGTCCATATTTGTATTTGTGTTTTATTATGGGTGAGTTTAGGCCTTTCAATCATGTTTTAATACTTTTTTAGAGGATCATATTTTTATACATAAAAGATGGGAAATTTAAGTTTTAAATCGAATTTTCTATAATTTTATTAGTGTTGATCACACTATATCACTGGGTTGTATTTAGATCATTTAAAAAGTTTAAATTACTAAGTTTTAATTAAAAAAATTAATAAAAAATTTTAATATGGAGGAATCAATTTCATGAATGCATGTAAATAGTGGGGAAAATATGTAATTAGGCTTATATTATTCGAAGTAATGTAATTAGAGAAAAATGTTATTAAATTTGTTGTTAGTTTTTTTTATTAAGGATTAAATTTCTTGTTAGTTAAAAAAGAGTTTGAATTAAGTTCAGCATTATTAATTTGTTGTTAGTTAGAAATGAGTTTAATGAGAGTCAAGTTCATCATTTTGTAAGTTTCTTCTGCAGTTTCTACATATAAATATCGTTGACAGCAAAAAGTGTGGCTTATTGTATTTGACTCTTTAGAAATATTAGAATTGCTTTAAAAAGTTATTTAACCGACAATATTGATATTATTGAATTGGACATCTTCATTTTAATTTAAATTTGAAACTTCACAATATACTATTTAAATTAGAGATGTTTCAGTGTCGGACACACGTCGAAATTTGATATTATATCAACATATATATAATTATGTTAAATTATCTGCCGACTGTTTAGAACTATATGAAACTTAAATTTATTTATTTAATTTCGAGAAATGTTAATTATATAATTATATAAGATTCCTTCAAAAAAAAATAATTATATAAGATAATTTTATGTTTTCGTGAACTTAGCTCAGTTGGTAGAGACAATGTTTAATATATATGCAAGGTCAGGGTTCAAACCCCGACCACCACTAAAAAAGGATAATTTTATAATCGATCTATAAACTACTTAAAATTAATTTTAACTATGCCACGAACTAAATATTTTCTAAAAAGTGTATAATAATAATCTATATTAATATATAAAGGGGATATACTCTTTTGAGCTGAATTTTTTATTTTATTTAAACTATTTTATCATTTTTATAATATTATATAAATATCAATTAAAAATTAAATAAATTTCATTAAAATACAAAAAATTCACAACAAATAAAAACAATTTTGGTGTAATTGTTTCCAATTTTATCTGTTACTTAATTACAATTTACTAAAAGCAATATTTTTTATGGTGTCCTCCAATATTGATAGAGTACATCGATATAATGCAAATTTGTTAAAAACAAAGAGGATGAATCTGCGAACAAGCTCACAATATCCATGTTAATAGCATAAAACGACAAAGTATAAAAACCTACACATATAATTATATTCAAGTCTTCGAATACTCATATCTCCGGATCAAAATAAATATTCATGTTATAAGAAAAATATTCTTGTTAATAATAGTAGAATATGGGGGTATGCGTGTATTTATGACTACATAATAAAACTATCAACCATTTGTCAAAGTAACAAAAACCATCAACCTCACCAACAATTTATTTACAATATAATTCATGTCCATTCCTTCAAAAAAAATATAATTCATGTCCAACCCTTCATCCACCAAAGGGTTATGGACCCTTCATTTTATGGCTTCTAAATCCTTTCTCTATATTAAGTTGGATTATCGCCTCCTCAAAAAATTACTTGAAGAGTATCCTTGGTGACATGTCATGATGTTAGAATACACACCTAACTTGAGTGTTGGAATATCTCTCACAGGTACAACCCCACATTCTTTGATTATCACTTAAGAAGTCTCACACCATCTTGGACCCCAAACACGAAATCTCAAGGATATACAAGATACTCCACTACCTTATGGACAGGTGCATTAGACGTGAGCACATATTATTGGTGGCTTTACATTAAACAAAGTAATGCAACATATGTCAATACTTAGAGGCAGTTTAGATGTTTTATAAAAGGGAAAAAATATCATGCTAACAAGTGCTAGTTAATAAAGAAATAGGGAAATATCGTCCTGAAAAGATAAGTGAAAGACCTAACAATGTAGGATATTAATATAATTTTCTTATATAGAATCACCATTATTCTATAAACAATCTCTTAAAAATATTTATTTACGTGAATAACTCAGTTGATAGGACATTAGGTATTATATGATGGTTTATATTTAAACTTTTTTAGGTTCATATATATAAGTTTGCACAATAAAAAAAATATTGATATCACATAAACTTATTGAGTACCAAATATATCTCGCTAAAGTTATTTAGCTAGAAGAGATTGAATGTTTTGAAGGTTTAATGATTTGGTTTTTAGAAAATATGCAACCATAAAAGGCGTTTTTAAATTATTAGATTTCATCACAATAAAAGACAAACCATTGTACCCAAAAAAAAAAGACAAATCAAATCTCTATTCTTCCTATTATAGAAAATCAAAGTTTGAAGGTGGGGTAAACTCATGTGACTACACCGCATATTTTCCACTACTTTTCCATCAAGACTTCATCAAATACATGTTTACACTATTTTTTCGTATTCTCTTGATCTTAACCTTTTAAATGTTTACACTATTATTTTGTTTTTAAAAAAAAACTATGTCATATCAATAACTATTGTTTATGGAAATAAATAGTTTATTTAATAGAAATGACGAATCATTTCAAAAAATATAAATTTGATTTATGGATAGAACAATTATCAATCATAATTTATTTACCTTTTGATCGAAGTCCATATTGATATGGCTCCATTCATTAGAAATCGAAGGATTAATAAAAAAATTAAAATTGTAGATACCGTATCACATAGTTAACTAAAAATTTAGTTCAACGTTTAACATATCAAACTTAAATTATTCACATGCATTTCAATCCAATTAGGACGGCTGAATTAACTTTCTTCTTACGGTCAACATCAACTCTTTTTTATTCATTCATGAGGGACAGAGAGAAAAAGTGAAAGACAATAGCTTCATTCATGCCTTCAATCAAAAAGTTTCAAATTTGGTGAATGGAGAACACGCAAGACTGAGGTGGAAGCGTGTTACTCTTGTGTATGACTATATCATGCTTATAATTATTATTTAATGATATTTAACATTTATTTTTAAATTTCTAACATTTATTGTAAAATTTAATTGAAAGAGTTTTTTTTTATGGTAGCCAGAGTTCGAGCTTCAGACCTTGTATATCTTATATATATATATATATATATATATATATATATATATATATATATATATATATATATATATTGTTCCTACCAACTAAATTAATCTCACGAAGACAAAACGTCTATATATATCCATGAGGGCTTGGTTAACTAAAATTTAAGAGTTTGATCCGGTATAAATACTTTTGTAAGTATTTTTTAAGTAAACGGGTGCATCATTCCCTCCTCATCTTAAATTTTTGAGAAAAAAGTTGTATAATTAGTTTGATTAAGAGTTATTATATAAGATAAATATATCATATACAAATTTAGGCAGAGACCGTTCATATAATGGAAGAGATAGTCAAAAAAAGTTGTGTATGAAGTATTAGTATTTGACACTTTCTACTATGGATCATTATTAGGAATTTCAGAGGAATCTTTAAGAGTATATAGAACATTGTATTAAAATTAAGCATCATGTTAACAAGTGTCTGAAAGACATATCTTAATGATTTTAAAAAGAAAATAATCTATAACTTTTATGCATAAAAATTGTTTTAATATGTTGAATACATGATTCTTAAGATAAAATTTTCACTTTAAATTTCGTTTCATAATGACACCTGTTAGCATTTCCCTTAAATTAAAAGTAATCATATAATTGAGTTCTAGACAATATAATGTGTTATTACTCAAAATCTTAAAACAATATGTATATATGAGTCTTCTCACTTATACGTTGCTCAACATGTAATCTTTCATCTGATGTGAATGTTTAACCCGTACTTAACACATCGACATTCTCTCCTTAAAGTATAAGACTATATGTGTCATTGATTCAACATCAAGAATCACTCTCGCTCCTCCGCAAAGTCGAACCAAACCTTGATATTGTTAGGACTTATGGGCTAGCCTATATCATTGGGATAAATCGTCACATTATACTAAAAAGAACCAGACAAGTCAACCATATAAATCAATTGTACTATTTTTTTTATTTTATCAAAGATGAGAGCTGAGTAAAAAACATTCTTGTGTTATCTCTAAAAAGCAAATCTCCTAGAAATCAGTTGTACTAAACTCTTCATATATGTAAATTAAGTCTTTCGTGTGTTACTAAACTAATTAAATATGAAAAAGATTTGAATTCACTTTAGATGATTATACCTTTCCAAAATCAATAGTAGATTTTAGGCCAAATTACATTTTTAGCACATTAACTTAATTTTAGGTAACAATTTCGTCTTTCATCTTTTTCTTTTAAATTTCATTTTTTTCTTTTGATCCATTTGCATATGTATTTTCAAACTTCAAATCTAAGATTCATATACAAATAACTATAAATTTGATTGGGAGGTTAAAAGAAAATTAAATCATAGATTTGAAGCTAATAATAGATTTGTAGTTTTTTTGTGGTGTCTATGGATCGAACCCCAGACCTTGCATATATTATACATTATACTTACCAATTGAGTTAAATTTACGGAGATTGAATGTAGTTAATATAATAACATCTATTGACAAAAAAAAGTATAAATAATATAAATATTATGGATCCTATTAAAGTGAACAACTCACGTTAAAAATTGAATAATATCAATTATTAATTAATAAATTAAAGGTATATATAATAAATATAATAACAACCTCAAATTTTTCACCTTACATTTTACTCATTTTAGAGGATCCAATCCCAATATTATCATGTAAGTCATGTCTTACATATTCATACCAATATTTTAACAACAAATAAAATTACACAATTCAACCGATTCAACTATAAACCAACACACTTCAATTATATTACCAATTCAATCACTATATATATCTATTTATAAATTTAGAAGAAAAAAGTATATATATAAAAAGCACTTTTTAATTTAAGAATGAGGTGTATCTTCAATAGTCAACATTACAACCACGAAAGAGGTTGTTTCCATGTAATGCACGTTAGGTGACTTCCAAACGGCCCTTATAAATACACATCTTCATTCTTTTCTCTTCTCTTCTTCTTCTCTTCCTCATTATTATTACTCTTTCTTCATCTTATTCTTGGTATGTTAATGTTATATTTCTTTCTCTTTCACTTTCTTTTCTTAGGGTTTTCATTTAACTATAACACGTGCACATTCTCTCTCTTTCTCTCTCTCTTTCTTTCTTTCTGTCTTTCTTTTATTACCTCACCAAACATGTTTCTAATATTAACTCTTTCTTACATATTTCGTTTTTTGTTTTTGTTTTTGTTTCCATTATTTTTTTTGTGAAGATTCTTGAGAGATTTTAAGCTTGCATTGTGAGCTAAATATTTTGAACTAGCTGGAGTTAAAGCTTGTATTAGGTAAGAATTCTTTCATGTTTTTTGGTCTTCTTTATTTGTATTTTTGTTTGAGGAAATTCTTATGTATTTGTTTTTTTTTTTTAGATTCTTGAAACTTGGTTTCTTGC
>Ga0228711_1003552_pt1 | contig 24237 bp, 11 predicted proteins | sample MedpolnodulmetaG_2_FD_177996 | JGI IMG/M metagenome (GOLD analysis project Ga0228711, IMG submission 177996) | Root nodule microbial communities from Medicago polymorpha collected in Santa Monica, California, United States - brown nodules | ecosystem: Host-associated > Plants > Roots > Nodule... | reverse complement strand
TCTCTTCTCTCATCTCTTAATTTCTGGCCGTCACATTTAATCTAAAACTAAAACATATTAATTTTCCAGAGTGCTCTGGTCCTTAAACTAAAATTAAAATATTAACTAACTAATTTATTCTTAATAATTCCATAGTTCTCTAGTCCTTTATCGCATTATTTATTTCAGTTATATATCCAGAGTTTTCTGGTCCTTTACTGCTTTATTTATTTCAGTTATATATCCAGAGTTTTCTGGTCCTTCACTGCTTTATTTATTCCAGTCTTTTATTCCAGAACTTTTCTGGTCCTTTTATTTATTTTATTATCCAGAGTTCTCTGGTCCTAATATTATAATATTTTATTACCACTCACACTAACCAAATATTTTCTTGAGCATATATACTTATTTAAGTTGCAGGAATAATTTTTAAAAGGGTCACAATTCAAACCCCCCCTTTCTTGTGACGTTTATTGCTACTTCACCAATGACTTCAAATCCATTTGAATTAGTCGTTGCTTCATGATTCTAGTCTTCTGCAATGACAAACGTGATTGGATCATTTGAACAGCCTTTGAAGCTTCAATTCTTTCAGCTTCTGATGATCTTCAGAACTTCTGGTGAAATCAGCTTCTGGTGATCTTGTTTCTGATGATGTGCTTCTGATGACGTCAGCTTCTGATGTACTCCAGAACCACTTTTCTTCAGAACCTCTTTTCTTCAGACGCTTCAAGCTTCCTTCTTGTTGATTCCATTGCTCTCATTTGTTCTTCCAGAACCTATGCTCTAAAGAGGCACTAAATTTTTTGTTTATGGTCTTACACACTTGAACAAATATTAGCATATCCAATTGACAATTTTTAATACCTTGTTATCATCAAAACTTAAAGGGTAATGTTAAACACATTTTGTTCCAACAACATATATATAACCATCCCTCTTAGAATATTAACATCACATGAATATTGTCCCCCATTCCGTACACATCATGTTGTCACAATTCTAACATAGCATAGCAAGCATATTCAATCTCTAATCAAGTCATTGACATAAGCTCATCATTTATCAACATCAATCAATGAAAGGATTACTCACCTTATTTTCATTTAGCCTAATCAATTCAACAAATACAATTCATCATTTCAAAGCATAAGCAAGAAAGTCATCATCACCAAAAGATCATAAGATCACATTCATATAAATTACACTTCATTATTTTCACCGAAACAAACATCATCAATTCAAATCACCAAATGTAGACCATTAACAACAAACATCAACAAGTACACATCTTCACATATTCACCAAATATCACCAAGTGTACAATTCACCAAACTCACCAATGCACTTAAATCACCAAAGTTCACCAAACATATAATCAATTATGACGCATTTAACAATTTCATCAAATGTATGTAATGCGTCTAGACACGACTCCTACATGCATGCCGTATTGTCACCAACAACGTCTAGGCCGTCACCTCAACTGGATATAAATATCTCACAACTATGAATGCATAAACATATGACACACTATGCACATGTTCAACAACAACTCACCAACATCATTGGTGAGTCAATAATGAGTCGATTATTAGTGTTTTTTATATAATATTTAAGTTTATTTTATTTAGATTCAATATGTTTTTATTTCCTTTTAGACCTATTTTACTTTAATTGCAAGTTATTTTATTTTAGGAACAAATATTTGAAAGATCGAGTCTTGGAGCAAAAGAAAGGAGAATTGGAGTTGATTCATGCTAAAAATATGAAGATCTTATACAAAAATATCTTGTGCAAAGAATTGGAAAATCTTGTACCAAAATATAGCATAGGCGCGCCCCATATTGCCCTTTTGCTGCTTTTGCTTCTTCGACAAGCTGCCTATTTTAGTATTTCTGACCTAGAGCCCATGTTTTCTTGTGCAACACTTTAGTGATTTAATTCTTGGGGCTGAAGTCAATGTTAGACTATAAATAGAGCAGCCATCTAGTTTGTAAATCATCTTTTGTTCTTGGAAATAATAAGTGACAATTGTTTCTTTGAATAAAAGTTCATCTTTATTTTCTTGTTATTTATTTTATGTTCTTCTTCTTCTTCTTCTCCATGTCTACAATGAACGTGAGTGAGTAGACTCTTCTTGTCTTGGGATTGTTGGATAAGTCTAAATGACATAATCCTTATCAAACCAACCCTCGAACCCTAGTTTTATATAAACCTATTTTCTAATCTAATTTCGCCATTTTTATATTGAATTAACAAGTATCAAACTCATAAAGCGACAACGGAGGGTTAGTACTTGTTAATTCATCATCACAAATATTAAGCGATGGATCGAAAGATGAAGTTTTAATATTGGAACAAGTGAAATTAGATAAGGATTGCGAAACATGAGAATAGTCTATCAAACCTTGAGATAAATAAAGTTTTGTTCTTATAGGATTCCAATAGCAATCAACTATGAGAATATGCATGGTTGCTAGAGGAACACACTCACTGAGATCGAAAGGAGATGTGATAGGCTTAAGAGAAACTTGTCTTTAGAAAATGGGTCCAATATAAAGTTATGGTTTAGGGTTTGTTTGTGAAGGACTTGTCATCTAGATGAACCAATAATCACAGGATGTTTTTTATTATTATTATTTTAAACCATTTAAAATCCAAACTTTTTAATATCAAACTCTCATCTAATCATTATTTAAAGTTAATTGAATTCATAACTCTCTGTCGGGACGATATTCTTTATTACTACATTGGTAAACCGTGCACTTGCGGATTTACTACATCAATCATCACTTTTGGATATATATAAATATCCTAAACCACCTTCATTTTTACAAATATGCATTCACCATCAATAACACCATCATTTGCATGTAATAATTCAACAACATAATTCATCGCCAAAACAAACACCTTTCATACATGCAAGCACCACAATTATCATCATCAAATTTACATATAAGAAATCAACAACATAATTAAATACAGGCAATCACCATATCCAACATTAACATTAAGCACATATAAATTCACCATCAACAATCAGCATTTAGCATATTCACATCAACATCACCACAAATCAACAACTTCATACAATTTCTCACAATCAAAACAAAGGAGAAAAGTACATCACATCATGATAAACATCATGTTCGACACCTATCAATTATTCATACATCTTCATAAAACCATATCAAACTATTAACAAAAGATTTGTAAGCATTCAGTCTTAAAGATCATTTTCGACAAAGTTCGTCTATCATTTTACAACTCTGAAACAGTTGAGACAATTGAATCAAAACTAAGCAAACAAGTTCTAGTGCCTCAACTATGTATACACTTAGATCACATATGAGTGCAGTTGAGTATACATGCACGTTTCACCGGCCAAATACGAGAAAATCATAAAAATCACAAAGTTCGTATTGTTTCTCTCATATTGCAAAACCAATTCATTTTCAAAACAAAACCAAGTTAGATTCATCATATCATAGGTTAAATACTTTTAAACACCTTAATTGAACTCCTAATACTCAATTTTTGGAGTTTGGAAACAAACCATAAGTTTTGGGTTGACCTAGAAACGGTTATGCTGAATTTTCATAAAATTTTACCAAGACCTCCTTGGAGTGTTTTCATCACAACTCCAAATCTAAAAATCATTTTGATGTCAAACCAAAGCCATTGGAAAGATAACTCATTTATCCAAAACATTCATGTTTACACCAAAGACCAATTCAAAACAGAAATGTGTGAAAAAGACGCAAGAACGCGAAACAAGGAAAACTGTCATTGAGTAACTCGCTTTTAGTGAGTTTCTGGCTATAAGCGAGTTGTTTCCAGACAGAACTCGCCATAAGCGAGCTTCAAGCGACTTTCATCCCGTGCTTACGGGTTTTTCACCATTTTTCACCCAAAAACTCCAATTTTGATTCCCCAAACACCCAAATTCGTCCCCAAAGTTTGTTTATAGGTTTATGTACACTAAAAGGCTCTCAAAACATATCAAACTTGAAATCCAATGCCATTTTAACACAATTCATCAATTCAAACTATCTTTCATAAAAACTCCAAACAAGAACTCAATTCACACCACAACTTCGTAATTATGAATACCCATAGCATGAATCATCAACAACAACATCTCATAACAACAACAACATCAATTAACCATGAATTCATCAACAATCCAACAACAACAATATCATTCTTCACCAATTTTGGGCAAAACACAAAGTATAGATATATATACATCTTATAATCTAAAAGATTATGATAGAACACTATCCCCCTTACCTCAAACCTTCAAGAATTAGAATCCTAGCCTCACTTTTGCTCTAAAGCTTCAATTCAAGCTTTCTCTCTCTAGATCTTCTTCTAACCCTTATTCTATTCCTCTAGCTCTTTCTCTCTCCACCTCTCTCAAAAGTTATGTGTAATGAATGTTAGAACCCTAATTTCTCTTATGACACGAGTTTATAAAGGCTCTACACTAATGGGATTAACCCTTAAAATATCTTAATGGGCTCAAAGCTCTCATTAACTAACTCACAAAGTTTCTACCTACTTGCGGTTAAAAATAACGAATAGTTACCGGCTCTTAACTAGTTACTACAATCCACTAGTAACTTAGTAAAAATAATGGTTCCCACTTGAAACACTAAAAACAATCCTCATAGTGAAATTACTAATTTACCCTTGCCCACACAATGATCAAAATACCCCTAAGTCCAAAATGACTAAAATACCCTTCTAACATCGAACTCTAATAATCCCAACCAAAATACACACATAGGTAATTAATCACGTACAAGCACATATAAACACATATGAAAATTAATTAAAATAAATCTAACGAAAATCGGGCTGTTACAAGGGGGTGCGGAAGAGGAAGAGATTTGTCAACTCTCTTGCACATCCTCGGTAAGAGAGGAATGGGAAGTTTGTTTCCTCTCGCACGACCTCAGAAAAAAAAAGGGAGAAGGAGACTCTGATGAGAAACTCAAATCGATGGATGGAGTGAATTTGTAGAGTGAGATATTGCCCTTGTTGAAACAAAATTTTTTTTGATGAATGTTTTAATGATAACAAACCTTATGCAATAAATACTAAGTTTTGTGAATGGTGACCTACTGATGTTTGCACTTAAGTCTTTTCACATAAGTTGGCAAGAAAGAAGTCTCTTACAAGTGCATATATATATATATATATATATATATATATATATATATATATATATATATATTCATTGGTAAAATACCAAAACAGTAATATCACAAGCTCAAAGAAGATATAAAAAGAATGTTGTTTGAATTAAATGAGATTGAAGATTCAACAAGAAGATACAGTTTATGATCAATTGACTCATCCTCGATACCACATGGTTTTTAGCAAAGCCTTAAAGATTTGAGGAATAAAGGGTTAATATTTGAAAGGAATGATTTTCAAATAGCTTCTAAAAGAGTTTAAGGAAAAGGCACAAAAGTTTCATTCAAGAGAATGATTGAATATACCTTCATGATTACATGCATGCTTACACTAAAACATCTCAAAGATACTCAATGGACAAGAAACATTGTGTGCAATCACCAAGAGGAATTATGTGATAAATTGCATCATCAACAAAATAATTCAAGGTTAATTAACCAAGAATGTATTGTCATCTCATATAAAAGAGAACATTATCAACTCCGATGAAAGAATGTTCTCATGATGAGGATGCATATTACACTCGAAATTATTTTCACAATTTCATCAAAATGATTAGAATCAACTTTGAAGAGAAACCAATTCATGAATGAATTATTTATTAAGTCATTCATTAATGATATTGATCGGAGAAATATTAAAGAAGAAAATTCATGATCATATGCTTGGAGATTCTATCATAAAAGACTTATGATGGTCCAAGAATCTTCCATCACTATTCAATATATGATTTGGAGAATAGAAATCAATCAAAGGGATCTTGACTTTGAGAAAGGTTTCTCATGTTTCTACAAATATCATTATGGTCATACAAAGTGAAGAAAACATCCTCATTTGATGTTTTAAAAGATAACAAAAATATTACAAATATTATTTTGTTGTCCACTAATGTGTTTTGTGAGAATGTTTCAATGAGAATGTTATGGAGAACGTCCTGGTCACTGTTCACAAAGCAAATAAATAATTTACATCAAAAGACAAGTCATCAAATTGCAAAGCATGACATAAATTCAATACAAGAATTTGTCCTTAATGATTTTTGATTCATTTGAAGCAAAGCCCATTAAGGAATATGTCTCCAAAGTTACTACCATATGACATCATCAAAGACATCGTCTTATGACATCATGCAATGACATCAAGATTACATCATCGTAAGTGGCCTCCAAGCTTCTACAATCAAGAGAACAGCTGGTTGCACGTCTACAACTCATTACAGCTAGCAAAAGCGTGTCAAATATTTCTCAAGTTTGGCTGTACGCAGAGAACGTTCTGGAGAACGTTATGCAAGTGCAAAATTTCATGCTTTCTCTCAAGCAACTAAAGGAAGCACATGCTACATAGAAAAACGTGTTCCAATAGCTCTTTTATTAAGTGGACAACAAGTCTTTCATTCCTATAAATAGAGGAAGACTTTGAAGACAAAAAACCAAGAGTTTTGAAAAACAAAAGCTTTGATATCTCTCTCTCTCAAAGCTAAAGAAACCAATATCTTCATCAATCTTTCAACAAACACAAAGCAAACTCCACAATCTTTCACTATATTTTATATTTATCTCATTTAATTGAGAACATCTTTTTGAGTTTGTGTTTGTAAAACATCTCTTTTGTTTGAGATGTCATTTAAAATCTCTTTTGTTTGAGATTCCATTTTATACCAAAATCCATCATCATACAAAGTGTAAACTAGGTCTCCAGTCTATTCGGCTTAATAGTTTGAGATAGAAGAGTTCCAACTTTTTTTACGTGATCAAGAATTGTAGAAGCCTACTGAGGTTGATAATACAGGGGTTCCGAACTGATCTGATGTGATCAAGACCTTATAGTGCTAGTTAGAAGTTTCTACTAGCTGAATATTATAGTGGATAATCTCACACGAAGTGTGGAGACTGGAAGTAGCTGGTGAACCAGGATAACTCTCTTGTGTTATTCTTCTTTCTCTCTCTCTTTCTCTTTTATTTTCACACCATATACACACACTATCACTTCTAACTAACTTTTCAGAGTTCTCTGGTCCTTTTATCGCTTTATTTATTTCAGTCATATATCCAGAGTTATCTGGTTACTCTATTGCTTTATTTATTTCAGTTATATATTCAGAGTTCTCTAGTCACTTATATATCTAGAGCACTCTGGTCACTTTACTGCTTTATTTATTTCAGTTGCTTATTCCAGAATCTTCTGGTCCTGTTTATCTATTACTTAATTATTTATTTAAGTTATATTATTACCTGCTTAACCCTTACCAATAATTTTTTTGAGTAATTATTTTCTTTTAGAATTAAAATTAAAAAGGGTCACAATTCAAAACCCCCCTTTCTTGTGTCTATTTCTTCCACTTCAATCCTTTGACCATTCATGCTAGACAAGATGGGAGAATTTTTTTGTATGAAAGACCAATGGTGAAACATTGACATCGTGAACACTGCTATAAAAGAGAAGGATATAATGTGAGATAGAATGATAATTTGTAAAGAATGGATGGATATTTGTAGGAGGATCTGTGAAGAGAGTCCGCATATAATGTAATGGCCAATGGAACCAAAAAATTGCGGTCAATAAAGTATGACCACTCAAGGGACCTTCCAAAATACATGTTAAATGAGTCAGTCATGTTAACCAAACCATTGTTCACATTTTGAACTGGTTCTATGTTGTTGAATTTAGTCGTTGAAATTGTTATTTTCAATTATGTTGTTTAACTTAAATTTTATGTGTTATGAACCCCAACAATCTCTCCAAACCACATGTTTTAATAGAGTTTGGGACCGATTCAGATTTTATAATTTGAATTATGAGAATTAAATCAGATTATGTAATCCGAACCAACCCTTAACATGAACTGTGACGTTACAAAAATTAGATGACTTGTGGTGTATTTAATGCATTTAAACATTATAAAAGTTTTCATTAATTGTGGTTAAAGTCTATGAACGATTTCATTCGTTATTCACTTTTTATTCCTTCTACAATTTTATTTCATAAATTTAATTATGAGAGTGACTTATGATACCATTATCATTGTTGACCACTTATACTATCCATAAAATTGTTTTGTAGCTGATGTGAGGATAGTACAAGAGTTAGCAGATACCTTCGTATCGGTTACAATATAATTTATGAGTTTTAACAATTTTCAAATTATATAATTCGAAATCCTTAAGTAGACATTCAAATATATAATCCAAAGAAAATTGCTCCCAATCTATATTTATTGTGGACTTCCGAATAATAAAATCTTATTATTTTTTGTTTAAAACTCATGCATGTTAATCTCTCTCACTCTCATACCTCTTGGGTTCCAAACACAGTGCACTGTTAATTTCATATTTTCCGAGTCTATGTTAAATTTCATCTCACACTTAGACATCGTAATTAATTAGGACGTTCAACCCTCAATCACACTTTAGACATCTTCACAATCTTAATGATCGAATATGAGATTGAGACTAATCCTCATTCGTCGTTTAACCCTTTGTTTTTTAGGTCCTTTTTTTTCCTTCCTTTTTCTTTCCTTCCTTCTCTTACTTTATTCATCTTTTATTCTCTCTTAATATAAAAATAAACTATACCATTCTTCCATGTCAGTGTACTTCTTCATTCTATTTTATGCTTTACTAAATACATATACATTTAAGATCAATATAAAATATTTCCATAAAATTACGTAATTCGTCCATTACTTAATTTCATATAACACTTTTTTTTTTTTATTTTTTTTTTTTTTTTTTTTTTTTTTTTTTTTATTTAATTTAAAATAAAAATTTTTTTTTTTTTTTTTTTATATTTTTCTTCATCTGATCTTTTATGTTATAATCAAATAACACTTTCGTCCTTTATATTTATTTTTTATCGGTTTAATCCTTTATGCCATAAAATATCAATATTGCATCATTTTTAAGGGATTTTTTTTTCAAAGAAATTTGAGTTTCTATGTTTCTTTGATGAAGATTTGGGTTTGTCTACGAGTTTGATGAATTTTTTATAAGATTTTTATGAGTTTTTGATTATTATTTTTTTATAAAAAATGACAACAGTGTTAACATTTTATAACATAAATGATTAAATCGGGAAAAATATAATTGACGAAAATGACACCTGATAATAACATAAATGATTAAATTGGAAAAAAAAAGAAGATAAAAGACAAAAGTGTTACCTCAAATTAAGTTATATGACAAATTTTGTAATTTTGAGAAATATTTTTTATTTATAACATTATTTTGAAGTTTTTATTGACCAAAAAATTATATTAATTCATTAACATTTGAGTACATTAGCCTCTTAAAAAAAAAACATTTGAGTACATTAGAAATAAATACAAATTCAACATAGTTGAAAACAAAAAATCGGATGAATTTACGAAGAAGCTTGCAACTTCAAATTAATGGTATAAAATAACAAAATATCTATAAATAATATGTCAAAATCAAAGTAATTAAAGTACGCAACGAATGCAAACTTACAGGGTACAATATTATGCGAACCTTTGTAATCTTGGCAGTTCATACTCATTTGAAGAGGTAAAGCTTTGGAGCTCACGGAATGAATGAGTTGTTCTCAATTTTATCGATAAAAATATGAATTTGATGCAATAAAAAAGCAATTTCATCGGGTTTTTGGTTTTTCGTCATCACATTATTTTCTTTGGGTTTGTAAACGCGATTTATTTTACTTTGAATGACATTTTTTATTTTGTTAAATTTAAATGTCATAGTTGATTTAAGGAAATGTCATAGTTGATTGACGTTAAATATGACTTATTTGTATGTCCTTTTACTGCTCTGCAATAGCGCAAATAAGTTAACGCTCGTGCACAAATTCCCTATGTTAGTTCTTAGTTGCATTGCATTGCATTTATGTTCATTATTTATATAAACACAGGTATATATGAATTCCAAAATTAATTCTTTTTTTTACTTGTTCGAACTTAATTTCTGAAACGCAAACTGGAATTCGATTCTAAAATTCATTTTGTTGGTATTTCGAAATTTGGATTCCCCATTTCGTACAATCAGCATGCAGAGGACGGGGCAAAGAGGTGGCGAAAGATAGATGGCACATCATTACACCACCCGTGAAGACCATGAAAGATGAGGAATAACCACCAACACTAGTGGTGAGAAGCAAACAGTGCTGGCACAGCGTTGTCAGAGAGTTGCATAGCACAGCCGCAGCTCAAAGTAGCACATGCAGCGGCCATCATCCGGTAGAAACAGTTTCTAGCATAATGTAACATCCGGTAGAAACAGCCGACTTTGGTGGCAAAGTTGTCGATGGTTGAGGTTAACTTCTGGTTCTTTTGTTGTTAAAAAAAGAGGTGTATGAGTAAAAAAAAAGTTGTAAAAGACATTTCTTCTACATGTGATACGCCAACCCGAATCGATCAAACCAGCTAAAATGATTTAAGGTCTTTTAGCAATAAGTTTATTCATGAAAATAAAATTTGATTGGAAAAAAAGATAGTAGCCTATCATATTTATAGTTTTTTGTAGGAGTGTCATTCCTGGTGGTAGAGCAATTCCTAAGAAATTATTAAGTAATATGATTATCGAGTAAAATATTTCCTGCCTAGAGACCATCTAAAGATGCTGGCGATCAATATAGCCCTTGCTTTTGTTATAAGTAGCCTAGCAATGCACGAATCATCGACCTAGAATATTTTTGGTGCTACCAAAAGATTTCCTTCCTTTGCCATGCATGTTAGACCTACATGCAATATTGTGTTGTAAGTCCCAGTTGAGGGCACCCATTCCAAGCAATCAATTAAAACCAACTTCTTACTTCATCAGCTCTCAATACTCATAAGCCGAAGGTACATCATGCAGTGGATGACCCTTCCGATTTCTTTCCATTACTTTTCGTGCAAGGGATACTTGCTTTCCAACTACAAAGATAAACGCTTTGCCCTGACCCCTGGCACCTCTGGCTGTTCTTCCAACACGTCGCACGTATTCACTTGGATCACGTGGGTAGTCAAAAAGTATTACATGATCCACTCTAGCGAAGTCAATTCCCCGCGAAGCTCTGTTACAAGTTGCCACGATGAATTATTTGTAACACACGAACGTAATTACCAAAGAAGTAAAAGTTAAAAAGAAACAAGAGAAAAACGGTGTTTTGAACAGCCATAACTAGCAAGTTAAACGGATGAATACCTGTCTGTGCAAACCATAAACTGGGACACTTCTTTTGGTGGAGAACGTGTAAACTCTTTCATACTAGCAAGCCGTGATTCTTGTGTCATGGCAGCATGGAAAGGTAGAACTTGCATGCGAATTCCCTTTCTATCAAAACGGTTTAATGCATTTTCAACTTTTCTGCATGTTTCAATCTGCAATTTATTTTTTGAGAATTATACCAAAATAAAAAGGAACAAAAAGTGCAGCAGTAATCAATATTATTAATATATAAGTCCTGAGAGTTCAGAATACTTTGTTGCAGAACACAATAGTTCTTGGGACACGATTCTTCTCCGCAAGCTGCAGAAGAGCAGCTTTCTTGTTAAAAAATGCTGTGTCGAGAGTTTTTTCCTGTCCATCTTCCCCACTACAATCTACTATTATCTGAACAAATAAGAAAATAATCATCAGATCCACTTACACAGAAGCTGATTATTCAAAACAGCGGTGCATAATTCAGTTTTATTGCAAAATATTAATTTGTATTTTAGCGGTCATTACAGGTCACTCAATCAAAATACCTTAGCAATTTAAGAAAATATTACAGATCAACTATACCATTTTCATAATTGTTACCAACTGTACTGCCACGACCATACTTAATGATAGTAAATCACAATTCAATTAAAATCTCATCTCATGTGGGAGACAAGGAGTTGGCCAAATGTTTTCTCATATCACAGCAACACACTCAGACAGCAAATTTAGGGAATTCAAAAGTGAAACCTGACCTCTTCAAGGCGAGAGCTTATTCGATGCATACTAGGTCCCATGACCATTTCACAATCAGGAAAAACTTCAACCAGTTTGCTGTAAACATTTTTAGGTAAAGTAGCAGTTACAAATAAATATTGTGTGTCCACAGGTGAAGAACTAATCAAGCATTGAAGAGCCTTTTCGAAGTCCTCATCGGAAAAGAGTATATCAACCTCATCCAACACAGCACTGTAACATAATAATTATTGTTGTTAAGATAAATAAAATCAATGGTGCGGATACATAAAGATATGCCAATAGTTAGTTACCATGTTAGATTTGTTAAGTGCAAGAAGCCTTGGTTGATGAGGAAGAGAAAACGGCCAGGTGTAGCAATTAAAACATCAACGCCCTGGTTTAAAGTATCGAGTTGAGTTTTTTGTCGGAAGCCACCAGTGACAAGCATAGATTTGAATGGAACCCGACCAGATTTAGAGATTGAACGACAATTATGGAAGACCTGAGAAGCTAACTCAGAGGTGGGTGCGAGTATAAGAAGAGTAGGAGATTGTGAAGATGATTTATGAAGTCCTTGTAGTTCTTGTTGTCTGAGACGTTGAATGATTGGTAAAAGATAAGCTAATGTCTTACCAGAACCGCTCTGGTCAGCAATGATACAAGACTTACCGGCAATAACAGGAGCAAATGACATAGCCTGTATGTTGGAAGGGCGAGTTAAAGAGAGGTTATGGAGTGATTCAATCATGAAATCGGCGCATCCAATGTCTTTAAATGATTTTAGACTGAAAAAGTTGGTTTCCTCAGATGCCAGCGCCAATGATTGACTGCTAATCCTATTATCTCCCCATCCAACTCTCGAATGAGTGTGTTGTTGTTGTTGTTGTTGTCGTGGTGGTGGTGGTGGTGTTGTTGCAGTTGCAGAACTGTTGTCTTCATCTTCATCTTCTAGTTGTAGTAGTTGCAGTTTGCGTTTTGTGGTGTTTTGCTTGGTTCTGTGGATAAGAGCATTCACTTTCTGAACTTTTAGTCTTCCGAAACTCGTGGTTTTATCGACGGTGGAATTGGAATTAGAATTAGAATTAGAATTAGAACTGGAATTAGAAGAAACGAAAAAGAAGACAGAGTGTTTAGTGGTGGGTTTAGGTCTCACTCCAACTCCGATGCTAAACAGTAAGGCTTTACCACAAACACCTTGCGCAACCACCACCATTTTGATTCTCTTCTCACTCTCTTTCAATTTTCAACAAGATAAGGAAGGACGCATCACACCGCCCCTCTTTTTCTAGTTTCATTTTTTAACCCAATTCCAATTATTCCTTCTTTTATATTTTATTTTACTTTTTGGATTTTTTTTAAACAAATCACACCCAATTGCTTTGTCACAACTCCAAATTACACATTATTTAGTCATTTTAAAAAATACATTATTTAATTTTTATTCCTTCTACTTTTTCACATGTGTCTAAACATTGTGATTACACAAAATTTCTTCCCCACATGAAGTCTTCACAATGATACCAACCATTTCAGCATATTATTTAACACACGCTTAAAAAATATAAAGAAAAAAATTATTAATTAATATGTATTATATGTAAGTATTTTTCTATATTAAAATATAAAAATAATTCACAATGATACCCCGGATGTGTGTGCAAATGGCATGCTTAATGAGATAATTCAGTACCCCAAATGTAGTTTTTTTCTTTTTGCCTTTTGCTTATGCTTTAGTTTTTCTATTGATAAAAGAAAATGACATGCTCAATGCTCCAACAAATGATAAATTGTTCATGAAAATTTGAGTTTCATTCATTGGTGAAACAATTCTTATACTTTACTTTTCTTTTGGCTGAAATGGTTGGGGAAGATAGTGAAAAAAAATCTAATGATGAAAGAGCATGATAAGACTGTTTTTCCTTCGATCAAATAGTTAAAACTCAACTAATTCATGGTAGGAAACTTTTATGCCTTCACATGCTAAATGTTATAGTATATTTGACTCCTACTCCCCTAACTCGTTGGTTTTATTTTCTTGTAATACCGTTTATTATAATTATATTAAAAAAAGAAACTAATTATAAAATTATTATGATCTCGACAGTTGACAGTTGGTTTTTCGATAAATGATTATTAGGTCACTCACACTATCCTTCGTAATGTACTCTTTAGTTTAGTCTTTACTTTTTGGGAGAAAATAATGTGATATCAATACAAAGTATAAGGGTATGTTTGTAGCTTTTGCAAAATATCAGTGGATCATCGTAATTCTATCATACCAATCATGATGCCAAACACATGCCAAGTTAATATGCAACAGCAAGAAATAAAACATAACCAGATTTTGCTACTTATTTAATCATCTGCATAAAAGTTAAAAGAAAACCAGACTGAGAATAAGCACAAAACAGGTTATTCATGTGAGTTGCATCGTAATTTTAGAGTTTCTTAATTATAAAACAGATAAAAAGTCACAATCCATTTAAATTATGAACACTAGCACATGGCAAGCAGTATACAGAGTAACAATAATAAATCCTTAAAACACGAATCCTAGATGCAAGACATCCCAATTTACACCTACACAGGCATCAAACATTCTGATTCTGTGTTGCATGTACTATATGCAGCGAAACATTTCACAAGTAGGTAGTCAAGTGTTCTTAAAGCATTCAATCGTGATAAGAACTTGATTTTAAAAACATAAACAGACAAGAGCTTGATTATAAAATCCATGTCATCAACCATGTGCTGGAACCAGGTTAATATTAGGGAGTAGAAACTGTGAAATAAAAAATATCACACAACACTACTTTCTGAGAACATGGCCAGCAGTCAAAGAAATCTTAAATTCTGGTATGTGCACATTCCATACAGACATCATGCTCCAACAATGGAAGCAAGTGAAAGAGAAAGAATATCCAAAACCATAAATATAAAAAGCAAAGATCTGGTACAAAGGTTATCCATTCAAATCAGGTTTTCTTGTTCATCACCGATACATATTTCGAACTTCATTAGCTAAAAGGGAAAGTTGTTCAAAGAGTGCACATTTCCATGAAGACAAACTCGAAACAAATTGTGAACATCTTATATAGGCTTGATCTTGAAGTGAAGTGAAATAAGAGAGAAGACAAAGCACTTCAAATCCTGCAAAAATAATTATAATTAGCAGGAATGAACCAAAGGCATAAGCTGACATCCTATGAAGCACGGATACGGACACGGACACCGGAAACAACACGGACGCCGACACGGCTAATAATTTGAAAAAATCACATAATTTAGTGTAATTACAAGTGTCGGTGTCGGACACGACACGTGTCCGACACCGGGACACGCCTAATCCGAGGAGTGTCCGTGCTTCATAGCTGACATCAAACAAATCTGGTATTGGGTGACTAATGGGCAGGCACAACTATATAAATCACTCTCTAAAACATTGCAGAAATACAGTCAAAAAATCATGGGGGAATAAGAGGAAAAAATCACAGCAAAGGAACCGTGATCCTAAAGGCTAAAAAATACAAGCAAAACAAAATGACAACACGTCATGGGGGAATATATAAATCACTCACTAAAACATCGCGGAAATACAGTCAAAAAATGACAGCAAAGCAATTCTAAAGTATCGGTTAAACCTTTGAAAACATTGAAACCATTACATCAACTATATAGAAATCACAGCATGGATATACTCTCCGAAAACTGAAACCATTGTCTCAAGTATATTTGTGAATTTACGCATGGTAACTATACATGTAAGTTGCCAGATCAGTTTAATTTGAAATACAGTGTGGTGTGCCTAATTAATTTTGTAGCATACTAGATATATTTTAGGCTTAGAATATGAAGAAATTGCAGTTGAAATCATGTTTATACTGCTTAGTCCTACTACTTGAATTGCAGAGCGGGATAACAATGAGAGAGTGGTTTTAAAAATAGAGAGAGAAATGAGACCTGAACAAGATAGTAAAAGATGCGAAGGCCTTCAGGATCAGCACTGCTTTGAACATCAACAAGAGAACCAATCTTGGAAGTAGTAAAGGAGATATGCTCATTACCCATCACAATCTCAAGTTCCTGACGACCAACACGGTCTGGTTCTGGCCAGTTGTTATCATCTTCCTTCATAATCTGTTGTTGTTGTTCAATGGAGTTAGGGGTATTAAAAAGGAAAAGGGGGGTGAAATTAGGGTTAGGGTTAGTAAAAAGAAAAGAATAGAATAGAAGAATACCTCACTGTCAGAAATAATACGACGACACTCACGAAGAACAGCAGGAGTGAGATAAACCTCCTTACGAATGATAGTATCGTTTTTGTAATTGGAATTGTTAGCATAACGAAGCTTACCATCTGGACGGAACTCAAACTCCAAAAATTCATGTCCGAATTTACCCTTATGACCAACGTAGTATCTCAAGTAGAACTCTGCATTCTCTTCTTCGCTTCCCATCCTGATGATGATGATGATCAATAACCGCCGATCGATTCAACCAGCAGACTGAGTGAGTTAATATGACTGCCAAGTCTTCTTCTTCTTCTTCTTCTTCTTCGACTTGGGCCTTTTCACCAGGCCCGCTTCTTTCTTTTGTAGCCCTTACTCTCTTCCAAAAAACTGGTCTAAATAAATAAATACCATTTTAAATCACAATTTATTTTCATCACTTTCTCTTCAACTTTATTCACTATAATTTATTCTTTTTTTTTTTTTTTTAAGTGTCTTTCGTTCTTTTAAACAAATAATTAAATGAACAAGTTACCCATGCAGTCATGTGATCAAAGTCTAACAAGAGAAGAAATTCATTTAGCAAATCGTCGTCATTGGTGTTACAATACAACCTGATGGTATGGCACTGTTTTCAATGATTTGTAAAACAATTTCGTCGTATTTTAGGCTAGCTAGAACTAGCAATATAGCCTTCCAAATGAAGATATAGTCAGATAAAATATCATTTTAGGCAAATCATTTTTCAAAATATCATTTTTGAACTTGATTATAAGCAGCTTGTTGCTGATGTGTCTCGTGGTCAAATCATAAGTTAAGAATATGGTTCTATATGCTCCTCACACTGATTTTCATTATCCTCCCAATTGTATCTTACACACTTTGAATAATGAAATTGGTTAACTTAAATTATCAAAAATATTGAAAAGAAACCAGGCTGAAAATAAGGACAAAATAGTTGGTTCGACTAGGTTGTATCACAATTCTTCAGTTTCTTCGTTTTTTTTACAACAAAAAAGTCACCATGCATTTAAATTATCAAAACTAGTATTAGTATTCAGCAAGCATATAGCGTAATAAATCCTTAAACATGAATCCTAATGTAAGATATTGCAATTTACACCTCACAGGCGTCGCACATATTCTGATTCTGTCTTGCATATACGTAGCGAGTTGACATACCAAAGTTACAAAATCACAAATGGGTAGTCAAGTAAAGGGTTCTTACAGCATTCAGCTGTGACAAAAACTTGATTATAAAATCACAAACAAACAAGAACATGATTATAAGTCCATGCCATCCATCATGTCCTGAAACTAGGATTGGCACTGTGCATTTGGCGACGAAGTTCTCCCAGAAAGTCAAGCTGTGACACAGAAGAGGACGCACTCGCAGCTGGTGACATAATCTGAGGGAAAATAGATATTAAAAAGATCACATTAGATTTAGAAGGCAGAAGGGAGGGGAAGGAGAATTGGTGGCATTTACAATGCACAAATATAAGATTTGTGCACCATGCACAAGTTTTCTTTAGACCATCAGATCAAATGAAGAACACCTTTTTATTATGGTCTCTCAGTATCAGATCACTCTCACTCTCACTTTCCCTACCTCTCCTCTCTCTCCTCCCAACAACAAACTCCCCTCCACACTAGTCACCTACTCCTCCACCACCGTCCAATCTGCCTCTCCACCACAATCACTACATGCTTATTCTTAACAACATGAAATTTTGTATGAATGGGTTTATTATAGTAGTTTTGCAACATTTGTTTATAAATAAAATTCAAAAAGGTCCATGAATGTTGTGTTCATGAGGATTGGTTTTGCCATCCAAAAAGGTCTAGCAGCGCAGCTTGTTGCCCGCTTGCCTTCTATTCAAGTGTAAATAATGGTTTAAATATATAAAAAATAATTTCTTCATTAAAAAAAAAATCAAACAAATAGAGAATCAAAGAAAGAATTGAATACGTGTGCAGTTCAAGTTGTTTAATGAGTTCAACTCCACAAATTCAGCATGAAGCTTTTTGCCCTTGAACCACACTGGTTGTGAATCTCGAGTGCTCAAGGACTCGATTATTTTAAGGAAGTTTCTGTATTATTGTTTACTAAAAGCTATACTGAATCATGCCATCGTACATGGTTTTTTTACACAACGTTGAAAAATAGTGTAAAAGTGAGATCTAAAACCATTCTGATTCGATCTCGTCGGAATCCTTCCGATCCGATCTTCCACCACCGGAGCCTGATTCACCAGAGTTTCATTCAATAGTTGGATTGAATTCTCTTAATACCCACAAACCCATTTTACTTCCTTCGATTTTTATTAAATTTTGAAATGGTAGATGCAATTTGAATTTTTTTTCTTCAGGATTTGAGTTTAAATATTGAACTGGATCAGCTTTGTAGCAATTTTCAAATACAGGAAGCCAAGACGATAAAGGTTGTTGTTCTTCTCTTCATTCATGTGTTTCAAGTGTTTGATTATATTCTTTTGAGTAATTTTGTGGTGGCGGAGGTGACCATCAGTGTTGTTAAGTTTGACGGTGGTGGTGAAAAGAGCAAGATGATAGAGAAGTTGAAGACAATGAGAGAGATATAGTGTAGGCAGACTATAACAAAGATCAATGGTCCTCTCTAATCTAATGGTTAAAATTTATTTCCCATAACTTGTGCATGGAGCACAAATTTAATATTTGTGCACCCTAAATGCCACCAGGAGAATTGATATAAAGTTTTTTTACTTTTTTTTATGAGAAGATTAATATAAATAAAGCTTACCTGATGAGGGAGTCTGAACTGAGTCCAAACTGAGGTCCCGCCAGAATACATAACTGGTTTTTCTGAAATTCAAAAGCGGTGAGTAAAGAAAATTAATAAGCATAAATCATGCACATGCCTAAGAGTATATGCAGCACATAATCTACTATCACCGCATTTAAGAAGGCGGCTATTCATGATATCAATGTTCCGTATAAATAATATACGCTCACAAATGTCAAAAATGGTTAAACTTGACATCCCAACAGCAATTTAGAAACCATAAAGAGTCAAGACCACAATGATGATTAAAGAGTAATTATATGTTATTCGTCACTTAATAAGTCCTCAACTTGAACTACATCAAAACATTTTGGACTAAATGTAATTGTAAATCATGTATAAAATGCTAAATTACTGATACTGCAAAAAAAATCGAAGTTCAATCAACACTAAATATTAGACACAGTGACAAATTTCATAGAATGGAAAAGGTAGTCATTCTAATGATTGTCTACTAACCAGATGAATCTTTGGGATTGTTGTAGGACTGTATTACAGCTGTCCAACCTGGAAACAGAAGTCCATGGGCAACAGGTAATGTTAACCAATGGTATCGACAATTTGACATAACAAGCAGATAAGAGAAAATGAACAAGTCCCCCCCTCCTCACTGTAATGCAATAATCAGTTAAAATACGAAAAGACAGGAACAATTAATGAAACAAAAAGTATGCAACCATGTAAAAGCAAGACATATGTCTATTACAATTTATAAACAAAATAATTCCCAATAATGTTGATATTTCTTTTTGGACTTGAGAGTTGGCTATCATCTCTCAAGGAAACTTGCTCAACACGACACAAAAAAGTACTTTGGGAAATTATAGAAAATGAAGGAGCGCAAATCATGTTAAATAAAACTAAAAGCTGGCCTTAGGCATCCCTTTTCCATAGACAAGCCATAACAAACAATCATGATCAATATATTCCTAAGTCCTAAAATTGGCATATCTCAATCCTATGCAAACTAATTGAAGGTATTTTTTATTGATCAAATACTTACTAGAGTCAGTTCTAATGAGAAAACCTAAAGAACTACAGAAATCATCAGGGCAAAAGAATATTCAATTAAATTTAATAAGCCAACATATACAAGTTCTCACAAAGAAAAGGCAAGATAGACTCACGATCACTAAGAAGCTGAGAAGCTACACTGCTACTACAACCTTCTAAAGCAATGAATCTTGAATAATGGTTCTGATTAAAAATATTACTGCTGCTAGCATCTCCGTGATCTGTAAGTTGAATGTTTTTTGAAGAAGCAACTTGATTCTTTTCTATATCGCTGCCAACACTGTTTGATCGATCAAGCCGATCTACATAATTTGATAGAAAGCAAACGACATGTACAGATTAGAAACAAACAAAACAGAGCAGGAGCTGACAACAAATGGGCCAAAAGCACTGTCATTGCTCATTTGCATGAAGAGGTAAAAGACTTATTCGTGACTTGAAGAAGTTTTACATAGATCTAATAGGGTCCCATTCCCAGTCCCAGATCCATGAAGAGAGAAAGTAAAAGAGTTGATGATATACATTGATTGAACTAAAAAGGAAAAAATCTAAAGTAGTAAGATAGAATTTGTAGGAGGAGCAAATAAGGGAATAGAATTTACAGTAGTGACGGACAGGAGAGACTGATTCATGAAACAATAAAATATGTTTGACATTGCTTGCTGTGCTGTGCTGTGCTGCTACTACCTAGTAAACATTTAATGAAATAAGGTAAGTAAGTTAACTAACCAGATGATGATTTACGCCTATTATTGATAGAACGGTTCCTTTGATTGGGTGGAGCATAGCGCTTCACCACCACCACAGGACCAGATTCCGGTGGCTGAGGGTTTTCTAACATCATCCCTCTCACTCTCACTCTCTTCTTCCTTTCTTAGAGAGCGATACAGCGACCAAACACAACCCAGCAGAAAGAGAGAGAACGCATCGTCCTTTCCTTTGACCATACTTTTAATAATAATATTTTATCATACATAATTCACCTCATAGCCCGATGGATCGGGTTCAAACCGCTCTTCATCCAAATAAGACATGTTTGGTAAAATAAAAAAATCGCATTAGCTTATGGTATTTTTTTTTATATGTTATTTCAAGCAGCTTTTGAGTTTATAGTTTGGGCAAAGCTAGGGTGGGAGACTTCTTTAGATCTCCTACGGTAAGTGACTTAAACTTTTTTTTTTTCTTTTCAAAATAAATATAAACCATTGGATATGTATGACAATGAATTGATGGTTGTGATCTTTGGTGGACTTTGGCCCACTAAATTTTGAATATTGTTTTTAAAAAAGACAATATAAGTTGGAATTATTATAATTAGAAAAGTGTGCTTTCGGAATTGTCTCTGGAAGTCCCAGGAACGGTTATTTTCAAAGGCTTTATATTATTTTTTTTACAATTACTAATCTTTCTTTAATTATAATTATAAATTCTTTGGTTAATGTTCAGCGAAAATGCAAATTTTTTCTATCTTAATTGTTTGACACCTCGACATATTTTAATCATTTTGTATTTTTTGTAACAAATAATCATATTTCGAGGAAAGAGAAAGTAATTGTTAAGAGATTGAGATGATTTTGTAACAAAAAATTCATGCTATATAATTGTATTTTTTTTTTTTTGGTGTTCGGGGTTCGAACCTCGGACCTTGTGTATATTATGCATTGTCCTTGCCAACTGAGTTAAACCCACGGGGACTTATATAGTTGTATTTAAAAAACTAAATTATTTTTTTTAAAAAAAACGATTTTATTAAAAACATAAAATAGATTCTTATTTTTTTTTCTTAAAAAAATCTCTAAATTGTCTATTCTCTAATTATGAAAATTCAAAATGATATATCCTCTGATTATGAAAGTTAATGATCAACAAAAACACAATTTCACTCATCATAATCATTTGACATTTCATCATATTTTGACCATTTTGTATCTTTTGTAAGGAATAATCATATTTCAATAAGAGAGAAGATAATTGTTAAAAGATTGAGATGATTTTACAACAAAATATCCATTTTATTACGATAAACAAACATAAAATAGATTTTGATTTGATTTATACTATATATAAAGAAAATTGTTAATAGGTCTTTACCCCCTGTAATATAGGTCATTTCCGGTTTTTCCCCCTGTAAAATATTCTTTTTGATTTACCCCCTGTAAAATATTTTTGTTTTGATTTAACCCCCTAATAGGCCAAACAAAAACGAAAATTTTTTGAAAAAAAAATAAAATTGGTTTTTGTTTGGCCTATTAGGGGGGTAAATCAAAACAAAAATATTTTACAGGGGGGTAAATCAAAAAAAATATTTTACAGGGAGGAAAACCAAAAATGACTTATATTACAGGGGGTAGAGACCTATTAACCCTAAAGAAAATAACTCATTTCAACACTTTTGGGCTGACTTTCTCTCTTTCCAAAAATGCCTTCAATTTTCAATACAAATAACACATGTAACAAATAGATAAGAATAAATTTAAATATTATAAAAAAAAGTAACAAACACGATATGAATATATATATATATGTCTGATTTTTTCCCTCTATCATTTAAAAATGTATCAAGCTATATTAATATATTTATACTTAATTATTAATTATCTCAATTATACCCTCAAACAACTTTTTCTATAACGAAGATTGTTTTTTTAAAGAACATAATAAAGATTGTTGTAGGTGTCATAAAAAAGGAATTTCGATTATATTTTTTTGTTATATTGTTGGTGTCATTGAAATAGATAATCATGGTTAATTTAGTTCGTTATAACTTGAAAGCAACAAACATTTATATTTTTAGTTTTAATAATTTTTAAACGTTGGCGCAATAAAAAGAGCAGAAACACGCGCACGTAAGTTCCCGTCTTTTCGCTAGTTTTTATAAAATATCTATAAAAAAATCTAAGTTATTGAATGTTAAAATCATTTTTATTTAAATTCCTAATTAACAAACAGATCCTATGAAGTTTGTTATAACTTTTTAAAAAATAACTTTAAAGAGAATTATTTATGTTTGTTATTTTTTCTATACAAACGAACGATATATTTAATTTACATTTTTTAAAAATATTTTTTATGATGTTCATATGTTTTTATCTCGAATGGAGTCTATTTGATGCAATACAACGATGTCCCTTTGAGTTTTTCTTTTTTAATAGGACTACCTCCCTATGATTTTTCTTTTTTGTGATGCAATAATGTTGAAACAAAATGAGTTTAAACAATGCTTGTTAAGTTTTGATGATAAGAATGTATTAAAAATTCAATTGGATATGCTAATATTTGTTCAAGTGTGCATGATCGTAGCCTAAAATTCATATTTCTTAAAACAAGGTATTGGTTCTGGAAGAACAAATTAGAGCAAAGGAATTTTCAATAGAAGGCAACTTGCTAGTCAGAGTTTGAAGAAGTCGGAGTCTGAAGGTCATCTAGAAGTTGATTGATCAGAGTCTTAAGTTCACCCAGAGTCTGAAGTTTGTCAGAAGCTGATGTGAAGACCCTGAAGTCAGTTATTATGGGTATTTGTAGATATAAAGGTGTAGAAGGGATTAGAAGATTGAAGCAACGATGATTCTAAGAATTAGAAGGTTTTGGATGCTTATTTTTAGAGAAATTTGTACAACCACTACTCCAACATTTACTGGGCATAGTACAAGCTACAATTGTGTCTCTACTCGATTGGAACAGACATAGTACAAGCTACAATTGTGTCTCTACTCGATTGGAACAGTTAGTTCTCTATCAAGGAATGATTTTCAAATTATTCCTTCCTAGTTAATATTATTTTTTCCAAGAATTTTTTATTAAACTATTGCTTTCCACCATATTATAACATAATAATTTGTAAAAATTGATGGTATTAAGTGACTAAAAATCAGCTAAATATAATAAAATATTGATCATTTAAATTGAAATACTATGTTAATAAAAAAAATTGGAACTAAAGGATACGACACTTTAGGATATATATATACATATATATAGTTTATTGTTTGAAGGATTTTTTTTTTTGAGTAATATTGTTTGAAGGATATTGATTATATGTGGTTGGATAATGATTTATATTAATTAATGTGAATTTCCATAGCTG
>Ga0228711_1003551_pt1 | contig 24240 bp, 20 predicted proteins | sample MedpolnodulmetaG_2_FD_177996 | JGI IMG/M metagenome (GOLD analysis project Ga0228711, IMG submission 177996) | Root nodule microbial communities from Medicago polymorpha collected in Santa Monica, California, United States - brown nodules | ecosystem: Host-associated > Plants > Roots > Nodule... | reverse complement strand
ATTATAGATAGCATTTTGTAGACTGGTTAGAATGGGATAAAACATAACACAAAGTGTTCTGTATTATGTATGGTGCATTTGAAAGTGTTCTACGGATCAGTTCAGCTGTCCTCATAACATTCCTCCTTGCATTTTCATCATTTGCAATCATTGTGGCATCCACTTTTTATAAAATTCAAGTTTATATTATCTTGCGTAGAAAGAGTCATGTACCTCTTTCTGGTAAAAGTTGAAACAGATTCCAATTTCTGATTACTAAGATGTACCTTAGGTTGAGAGTAGCTCTGGAGCTGTTAATGATGTGGCAAATACAATTATGCAAAAATTTTGGGACTCAGCTTTTGCTCTAGAGCCACCAGAAGATTCTGATACCCATAGGTACGCTGGTTGTACAAATGTTAAACATGAGATTTTTTTTCTTTCTTTTTTTCTTTCTGATCTGTGAATCAGCCTCTACAATGTTTTATTGCAGCGAAGTTTCAGCGCTCATGACCTCGGATGGAGCAGATACAACAAAGTCTGCATATCACTCTATGGGTTTTGGAAATTCATTTCCTTTCAAATTTGTGGATCTCAGTGGTCGCGTGCACCGATTCAACTGTGGTAACTATCCCGGGGGAAAATTGGGAAGATTTGGTCTAATTTTTTCTGTCTTGTTTGTTTGATTCTTATAAGAACTTACAGTTATTTATGTTGCTGTTTTTCGTAGGTACTGAGCAACTAGATGAGCTAGTATCTGCAGTCATGCAGAGAGTAGATATCAATGACAGAGAACGCCCTGCGATTGTGGTTTGTTTTATGCTAGTGCAAATTCTTCTGCCTTATGAGTACTACATGTCTTTACTATCATACTAACTTTTTCCTCATTTTATAGTACGAGGACGATGAAGGTGATAGAGTTGTTCTTGGAACCGATAATGATCTTGTCTCTGCTGTCAGCTATGCTAGATCTGCAGGAGTGAAGGTGAAGATATCTGCTTCTACTAGCTTTTTCATCTGATGATATTTGCTTCTATGGAAGTTCATTTGGATTTAATCAATTCACTCACTCTAATGTAATCTTTGTATTTCAGGCATTAAAGTTGTATTTGGATTTCGGCAATTCAGCCAAACAAACAACACCGCAATCTAGTGCAACCACTATACAGAAATCTAGTGTTGTGTCTCTCCGCTCCAGTATTCTTGCAGGTGCTATTGTTGTAACGAGCATTGGTGTATTAGTCTACCTAAAACGGTCCAAATGATGTGTTTTGCAGTTTAAGCGGGGAAAAAGCAATAGTCGCTCTGCATGAATCCCAGAGCTCTTTCGTCTTTTAAACAACTCATTGCGGCAAAGGAAATACTGGAGATACTGAAATAGGAGAACTTCTCTAATATTTATTTTTTTGTTTGGGATTAGTATTTATCCCCATGAGATGAGCCAAAGTTATCAGTAAAGAGGGTAACATATTTTTTCGGTCTATGATGTAATTGTCGCCGGTAGTCCTTTCTCCTTAATCCTTCTAAACGAGAGTATGTATAGATATTGTCTTGTTATTACACAATAACGAGAAATGTTGGGGTTCTGCATTTTTTTGTTGATGTCAAGCTTACATGCAAATTGATTGCAATGATGTCTTGCAGTATATCAAACGTTGATTTTTCATGGTAATTTACTCAAGTGTCTTGTTGCCACGGGACAATTCCATTAGTCCTTTAATGTTACAACGAAGACTGTTAGGAGCAATCTCTAATATTCTCTTTTGTCTCCCAAAAAATAATATTCACTCTTTTATTGAGTGAATTTAATGTATGTCTTATAATTTATGTGAGATCCATTTTCAGAGATAGATTTAATTTCATAAGAAAGTGAGTGTTAGAAACATTTCTTGTGTTACAAATTACTGAAACATACTGAAACAGATGTCTCGTATAAATAGTGTATTATCTTATAATATTTTAAATATATCAAATTTATTGAACTGAACTCTAGTAATTTTTTTTTTATTACCAAAACAAACTTAATTCATATCATTACTTAAAATAGAGTGAATGCAAGGAGGACAAATCTTAAAGACATGGTGACTAGTCCAAGAACAAACCGTCCTAGCAAGAGTGTGAGTAGCCATGTTCGCTTGTCGACTAACAAACTTTACCTTAAAGTTGGGATGTGAAACTAAAATAGACTTAATAAAAGAAACTAATGCATGAAACTCGGATCTGCCACGTGTTGGGGAAGAGATACAACCCACAAGCGTATTTGAATCTGATTCAAAAACTACTCTATGCCAATCTTTGTCAATGGCTACATGAATAGCATGCTGCAGAGCCCAAACTTTCCTTTCGAGAACTGTCAAATTCGCAACCTTGCACGCTGATTGAGCATGAACAAACCGCCCCTCAGAATTCCGGAAACGACACCCTATGAAATAAGCACCTCCAGCCTGGTGTACTGCCGTGTCACGTTACATTTCAGCCATATGTAATTCGGCGGTTCCCAACTGTTGTTAGATTGCAGAGGCATAGTTGTAGGATGACTCGACTCCCACATAGTCTGCACGTGGTTCCATTGTTGCCAACCATTCAATGCCAATCCACCAATTGTAATTAAAATGCAACAAAAGTTAAACTCAAACACAAACATGAAAGATTGAAATATTGTTTGTTACTAGTGGTGAATTTAGGTATGATTTGCACAAGATTGTATCTTAAATCTCATTATTAGAAAATTGGCACTACTTAATTGAGATCTCAACCATGACATTCTAAGTTAGAAGAATTTATTTGTTTGTAAGCCACCAATTTCAAACAATAAAATTATCAGGGTTAATTAAGTAAATCGTCTCAATAAATATTTAAAATTTTGGTTTTAGTTCTTACAAAATAAAATCACACTTTTTAGTCCCTGTGACATTTTCCTTAAGCATTTTAGGGATCAAAAATGTTGACGGAAACTTTTGACCAGGACTAAAAATGCTGATGGAAAATTTTTATAGGGACTAAAAATGCTGACGGAAAATTTTATAGGGACTAAAAAATATGATTTTATTTTGTAGGGATTAAAAATAAAATTCTAAATATTTATAGGAACCATTTACTTAATTAACCCAAATTATTACAAACATATACTTTCCAATTCTAATTTGATTTGGAAATATCTTATACCACATATCTCAAACAACATAAACTTCTTTTTAATTATAATTATAATTTTATTATGTATCTATACCATGTGTTGATTCATGCAATTCATTTGAATGTAACGGTAGTGTATCAAATTTAAGGAGAACGGAATATGCCTATAAAAAAAGAGAATGGAATATAATTGGATTTGTAATATATAGATTTAAAAGTGAATTAATGTAATTGCATTAGATATAACATATACATCATAAAAAATAAGAACATATATATGTGTAAATTTGAAACTAGAAAATCTGTATTTAATAATATTTACAATTTCTCCCTTCAAAAAATATTTATTTGCCTGTGTGTAATTTTGTATAAATGTAGTGTAAAATACACAAACACATCAAATCATATTTTAGTTGATAGATATTAATTAACGTGATAATTTTAAATATTTTGATCGATCGTGTGTGCAAAGCTGTTTTATACTGTCAACCCACCACCTTTAAACTTTTATATTTATATCAATATGAGTAATGTATATAAACCAAATTATGCATTATGTAGACATCAATATGGACTCTGGGTTAGAAGCCCTGATTTGTTAAATACCGGAAAACTTGTTAAGTTAAAGACTGGAATTTCTAAAGACCGGATACGATTCCTATACATCCCGGGTTCGATTCCCGGCTGTGGAATTTATTTTCTTGAAATAAACTAATTTACTGGCACGTGCATCAGATCGAAATTAATATAATAATTCTCTTCTCTCATTACCGTTACTAGCTAGTAATCCATCAGTCTTCTTTTTCTTCTCCAGTATAAAAACACTCTGTTTTTTTCTCCACTTGAAGATTATAGAAATGATGATCGACTATGAAGACATGCCCAAGTTATCATCATACGAATCTCAACTTCATCTCTCTAATTCCTTTATCAGAGATGTAAACTACAGGTTATCTCTCTTTCTCTATCTCTATTACTCTTATGTATTATTTATGAATGTTTAATTTGAATTGTGATATTGATGCAGCTGTGGTTCGTGTGGTTATGAGCTGAACTTGAATTCAAGCAACCGCAACACAACATCCGATTCAAATTACGGAAAATCAATTAAAAAGAGGAAGAGATGTCTGATTTCCTTCTTCTCCGTCGATGAAACCAGATTCACTCACATTCAACAATTCTCATTCTCATGGAGGATTTCTTTTTTCAATTTCCAACGGACTACAACAACCAAACTCCTCTGCCGTAGCTGTAGGAATCATCTAGGTTATGCTCGCACTTTCCCTTCCCAATCTCATTCTCATTCTCATTCTCATTCATGGGACGGTATCTCTGATTCTAGAATCTTCTACATCAAACTCAACGCCATTCAACCTTCTTCATAACTTTTTTACGAATGTCATTTATTATGTATTGGAGGAGTAAATGTTAGTTACTGTACTTGTTATTCAGATAGAGTTAGTTTTTTTTACATAATTCGGTTATAGTTCGTTAAAATTTGCTGTTTCTCATCTTTATAAATACAGTTCTATCAGTGTAGTTCTATATCTTTTGATCAACATGAAATTGCCATATTTGATTCAGTTTCATCCACTATTGTGTTCTACGTTTTACTTGTTCATCATATTTTGTGATTACTTGTGTTAAATAAATGAATTTAGATCTCACTTTCAAAAGTTAGCTGAAACGATAAGGCGTTCAAGAACTTTGACAATGTGTGACACCAATGCAATTTCAATATTTGAATATCACGTTACCCTCATCCATTGAGCTAATTTTAAGGAGTGAGACCCAATCCATCTAGAGTTGGATTAAGTGTGACAATGTTAGAATCCGGGACACACGCTAGACGTGATGATGGATGTTAAAGTTGTATGAATGGGTATGGAAGTCCCATACTCTCAAGGTTCAGAAGTTGTTGGATGTACCCTCATCTTATCTTATGAGCTACCTTTTTAAGTCAATTCCATGTTCTTTTTAACAACTTGATCATATTTGTAATAGGTAATAACTGTGATATATGTCAAAACTGTAATTGGAGGACTCCATTGTTTGGTGGATTGAGAAATTGTTCAAACCCCTTCATTGATTACAGAGAGAAAACTCAGATCAACTATCAACTGAACTTTTAGAAATGGAGTTTTTCTTATATACCAAGGCTAACACGATTAAATTTAATACGCTAATCGTAAGTGTGAGATAGTTAAAATTGTGTGACAAACTTCTAACAAACTGAGTAACTAACTAAAAGGAAGTTTATAATTCAACAATATTCCTCATACACATTCCGGAAGCAATGTTTTATGTTTTACAAGTGAGTCATACAATTTCAGTTGTGGGATTATAGGAACATGCAAGTCCATGCAAACTGTAGCAATAATGATCTTTCATTCACCTTCCCCTTTTTTTTTTGCTCATTTATGAAATAATCTTTCGTTACCCCTTAATTTGAACTGTAGTCCTTGGATTAAATAAATAGTCTGTCTCTGTCCAAAATGCGCCAAGTGAAAGGAAGAAAATTTACCAATAAGTACATGACATCAGTATATATTAAAAATTATATCCACCAGCAGCCACATTTTGCTATTGAAGGGTGTTCAACGCAAAATTATGAACAATAGCAAATTTACACGTATACTGCCAAATCAAGATTGAAAAAAGAGGTACGTAAACAAGTTGTGCTAAGCAAGAATGTACAAGGAAGAAGTCACGACTCAGCTAAATGAACCTGCAATTTGTTACCCGCAGAACATCATCAGGAGAATCATGTTACCATTAACACATAGTTGTACTTAAGCCAATGTATAAATATATTTATACTCTTTACTCAACCCAATTTATGTCCAACTCTTTTAGTTCTGTATGCCACTTGTGTGTGTCTTGAGAAATATAAGGTCTAGATGCTGCATTGATCTCACTATCAACATCTGGTGATTCTCTGTGATCATTTTTCTTATCCTTGCCAAGGTTGTTGTCCTGTCTGGTTCTTTTTCTCCTTGCCTTGAGAGATAGAAGGCGAGAAACCTCATGAAGTCCACCCCACTTTTCTAGCGCTCGTGCAATATCAAAGCGGCCTGCAAATTAATTCCATTATCTACTGCTAAGCCCAAAATTAAAATGGCAATAAGATACATATGCCACGTGGCATGCTACATCAATATCCTTGAAAGTAAGCAACGCAAACAAAATATTGAAGTTGAGAAAGGGAATATTTCAACCTACCAACTCGTTCAAATGACTTTCTACTGGGCATAAATGATGGGTCCATTCCCCAGCACCTCTGAAATCTACTTATCTGCATGAAGAAATGAATTATGTTATGATTGAACCTGTAAACAATGTTACACATGTTCTTTATCATGAATTCATATTCTATTGATGCATAACATCCATCCTTCATCATGTCATCGCTAATTAACTTTAGCTTGTTATTCTGGCAAGTAGCAGCTAAAAATGGATTTTCTGCAGAAGTCTACCTCGTCCTGCAAATTTTCGAGATTGTCCCAGTAACCCTTTGGTTTGCGGTATTTGTAAGCCAGAGAGAGGTTCATTATGGTTGCAATCTTTCTGAATCCACCCATGCGAGTTATAGCCTTCTCGATATCCACTCTTCCATGAAGCCGAAGCTGCTTCCTCATAGGCATAAATCCTTCCTGACCATATTCAGCAACAAATTTCAGGAGTTCAGATTTTAGGACTTCAATATCCCTCTGTAGTCCGGGAACTCTTGACCTTTGATTAGATGAGCTTTGAACATTACAATCAGAAAAATCATCAGCTGAACTAGAGTTGCTATCATCTCCAGGGCCAGATGATATAATTTGTTGTTCTGAATTCGTATTCTGCTCACAAACTTCCGGAAATTGTGATGCTTTCCGGTTCTCAACGTAGTCTCTTATTGCACACAAGTTTGATGGCAGATCTTCATAAATGACCTGAAACAAAGAACTTATTACATTTCAGCCATTTAAATGTGGATCGATTTACCCTCAAAAGATTGTATCCAATACCAACAAAAACAGTTATTTACTCTTTCTTTTTATAAAAGGAGATATGGATAGCTTTTTCAGAAAAAAAAGGAGATATGGATAAATGTGTCTTGCTTCAACTTATATGGGCCAAACATTTCGAGTGAAAACAATATGAAATACTAAAGTTGATGATATAGATCAACCAAATGATATTTATAGACAAACCTCTTCCATGATAGCTTCAGAAAGGAACGTATCTCTGCGCATTTTTGAGTCCACAGAGTACTTTAGCAGTGTGTGATGATTTCCTAGTTGCTCAAAAGTCCATTTTCCATGGAATGAGTCGAAGTCACCTTCAGCCTGTTCAAAACTGATCTCTTGTTCTAGCTGTTCACACAAATCTAACACCACACGAGCATGAAGCACCATATAAAGCAGGCCTTTACACCCTTCCTGCATATTGATTTAATCAAGAAATTACATCAATCATATATAAGTTCAAACTTTTATCGGCAATTGTGCTTAGGAGATACATATATGTATTTTACTAACAGCGGATTTTGATGGTAAAACAATTGCTAGCAAGCATAATACAGTGGCAGGAAAATATACAGTTAAGGGTTAAGATTCTCTTGTTTTAACTCTGGTTCATTTCCAGATTGGTCCGTACCTGAAGAATGCGGACTTTATTGTTATCTCGTGATAAAATCTTACTGATTGCTAGATTTGGAACTATCCTGTAACAAATGTTTTTTTGTCAATTGGAGTTGAGTCAGAAAAATGAAAAATAAGACCTAGAAATCTTTTACAGCATGCTCTTCAATATCTCTAGTGTAGAAAGGAAACATGCATTACTTACTCAGGAAGAGTCTCATACGAAGACATAACATTCCATACATCACGAACAGGAGCTTTAACTGTTATGCTTGCAACGACACAACGATGAACACCTCCATTTTCCTTCACATGAAAATATTTTTTATTGGTAACTTTGACTACATCCCATTCTAAGAATTAAGGCAACCTAATAAACAATTTAGTATAGATAAGTTACCAAAAGTCCATCAAATCTGCGGAGATGAACTTCATCTACAACACAAGGCTTGTCAAGGCTACAAACTTTTCCAAATATACCCCAATTGCTGTTTAACTCAGTGGAAGACGCAGGCAATGAACCGGAAATTGAAGTGTCCAAACCTTCTTTATCCTGACCAGGTGCCAATTTGTCGGTTTCACATAAAGAACCATTTATCTTTTTGACAGAAGATCCATTAACAACCAAAGAAGTTTTGTGCAAGTCGTCTTCTGGCTGGGGAAGTTTCTGATTCCCCAAAAGATTCCTTTCAACTCTATATGCTAAGGCTCGGAGATTCACAGGAAGATCCGATCTGACAATCCTTTCCAAGAAAATAGCTGGGAAATTGAATCTTGGTATCACATTAACCTCATAAGATAAATTTGTTGACGATGACCTGCAAAAAGCAGAATTGAAGGATATAAAATCAAAATATAGTTTATTTATATCAGTCACGGTTGCTTAGTAAGTATTAACTTTAAGAAACATAGGTTCTACCTTGTTCCAGATTTTACAGACCATTTTCCCTCAAACTTCTTAAAGTCTCCATCAACCATTGAAAAATGAAGTTCTCGATCCCATTCCTGAAGCATTAAAAAAGAATTTTGTAGTATTAGAAAGTTGAAAGTTCTCTCTTGTAGATTATTAATTCTGTTATCTGAGTTTGACTAATGTATTATAATTTTGTCAATTTCATGTATGTTGCCTTTGTTCATACAGTTTTTAAAATTTATTTTTATACTCGCAGTGCTCTACGTCATCAATTCTATCCACTCTTTAATGTTATCCACTTCTCAGTCACACGTAGAACTAATTGCTACTTTGCTAGTATGCAGTAACAAAATCAATGAAGAAAAAACAACAGCAAATGTCTAAGAATGTGCTTACAGAATTGAGGAATTCTTGAAGATCCAAAACAACACGAGCTTCAATGTGCCAATACATTGCCCTTTGAAATCCTCTTTGTTCTAACCATATCCTTCCAGGAAATGGGCAAGGAATACGCCCACTAACAACAAAAACAAGTCTCCTATTATCCACATATTGCATATAAAAATACTCACTTTTCACATAAATCTTATCATGATTCACTATCATATTCATAGTATAGAACTTGGCCATGTTTGTATTAATCAAGTGTTTATCATATAAGTGTTTGTAGAGATTACCTCCAAACAAGATTTGGTATGAAATCAGCTAGATGTTCATAATCAGTTAAAGCATTCCAAACGGAGTTAATATCAGCATTGATAGAAATCTCAGCCTTAACTCTCCGTTCTCTCCAAGAAACCACTTGAAGCTCACAGTTAACCTCACGGTCACCATCTTCTTCTTCTAGCCCATTATACAAATTTCCACCCAAATGGCTTCTGGGTTTACACACTGTTGTTGAGGAGAGAGCAATGCCCTTGTGAAAGTGGCGAGGGAAAAAGAGACTCAAAGATAAAAAAGGTGGTTTGGAGTGTAAGGAAGAGCGTATAGAAAGTGGGTTAGCTCTTGAAGAAGAAGGTCTGCAAGTAGTGATCATTGAAGTGAGTGTGAGTGTGTGAAGACGAAGCTGAGTTGTTGTTGTTGATGATGTTTCATGGCATGTTTGCATAGGCTACAGAGTGCGAGCATTGTGGCCACTGGTTTTTGGTTTGTTGTTATCTGATTCTCATGTTGTTTTACACTTTTGCAATACTCAATTATTGGTGGTTCCAACTCTAGACACGTTTTTTTTCGAGGAAAATGTCATTTTAATATGTGACTGACTGAGTGAGTCTAGTAATTTCTATTTTTTAACACAAACAAATTGAAATAAATAAGAAGCAAAACGTTGTCTTTTTTGACTCAGCAAAACGTAATCATATAAATAGGAACAGACAAAAATAACATACAAATAAGAAAGGTAATGACAATAATTACATAAAATAATTAATATATGTCACACTAAAATATTAGTAGGTAAGACAACAAAAATATTATTTGAACAAGGACAACTTTAGATGAGATGAAGTCATGCAACTTTTGATCAGATATTTTTACAAATTTCAATTTCAATACCAATATTTCTAGGAAAAGTGATGTCACAAAATCAAGTATTTAAATTGTAGCAAACTTAGACTCATTTGCATAAGTATATGGTAGAGAGTGAAAAATACATAGAACTTAGAAAGATTGATTCATTTTCTGGAGAACATGTCGAAATCCTTAGCCTTAATCACTATCATGTTGGTGATTATTGCAACAATTACAGTCCCTACACAGGGTCAACATGTAGATTGGAGTCCCACAAAGACAACGGTACGTATTTCAAATGATATGGGCACTGTTGTTGATGTGCATTGTAAATCAAAAGACGATGATCTTGGCAGCCATGATCTTCATCAAGGTGAAATTACAGAATGGTCTTTTCGTGCCAACATTCGTGGCACCACTTTGTATTCTTGCGTCCTTAAATGGGACAGTGTGACAAAAAACGTGGTAATTTATGATGCTAAGAAGGATGAAGATTTGTGTATTAGCAAATGTTGGAGAGTTCTTAGAACTGATGGAGCCTATTTTTATAATCAGAATAGAAACTCGTGGGACAAAAGATATGAATGGTAAAAGCTTTATAAGCTGTTTTCTATATGTAACTCAAGTGAAAATAAATAAAATATTAATTAATTATATCCATTCTAGCCTAATATTTATCTATCTATTTTTTTTCTTTCAAAAATTCAAAAATAACCTATTATACTATCGATATTACTTGCACATGAATAGGAGGCAAGCAGGCAACAAGCTACGTTGCTAAACCTTTTTGGATGACAAAATCAATCCTCGTAAACATTGATATGCATAACCCTTTGGACTCCATGTAGAAGGTCAACAACCTCTGATGCTAGGAAGCCGAAGGTGTCAAAAGAAAATGGTATAAAAACATGTTGATTGTCAGAACACGTTTTCTCATGTTTGGCCACTTTGCTTGACACAACTTTTAGGGCTGCTTGTCCTACTGTAAAAGCCCCGACCCCTAAACCCACAAGTGGTGAAAACCTAGTCAAGTCCACCCATGCTTGATTTCCTCCAACCCTTCCGTACACCATAACATCCGTAGGCCTAAGTGTCGATCTCCTATCTAGTGGGTCAGTCAGAAAGTTCACAGGCGCCTCCTTCTTCACTGATACTCCCGCTCGCCTGAATATATCAAAAAGCACATCCCTAACAAAGTCATGCATGTACTTAAAGCCGGGAAGCTCCTTACAATGAACGACGTGCTCCCCAAAAGTATCCAGACACATCTTACGACAAACAGGGCACACCTCATCAATAGGAAATAGTGGAATCATAAGTTGATATCGAAGGACAGGACAATACTCCACTGGTGACATATGCTGACCTAACCATCAATTGGGATAGCTAGAAGAAAATCTTGAACATGTGCAGCTTGCAAACATCCAAAATCTGCCTTATGTCTAGTGGTCATGTCAAACTTAACTTCCATATCTTGAACAATTTTACTAAAAAGAGCACTCGCCAAAACATGTTGTGCTTTAGGAGGGACGGTGTCTTTACAAGTAAAACTGGTAACGTTAAAATCTGGAATCGTACCGCGAAGACCATCCAAAGCATTATCAAAATTCGAGTCTATACCACATATCCTACTGTCTCTCAAAATATGATCTTGTAGCACCAAAGACTGCGCGCTAGAAGTCACAAAAGCGTACGAGGAAGCCTTTACTGCTGAGTATAAACCCAACCCCCCAGACCTAATAGGTAAAGAAGCCAAACTCCATTGAAGGTCCCCAAAGAAAGGACCTCCGTAAACCCCAATATCCTCAACCGCTCCATGAAGCTCTTTATCAAACAACATAGCCGCCTCCTCCATGTGAATCGGTTGACACATTCTTAGGCCAAAGAAAAGCTTGGCGATACCCATGCATGATCGAAGTAGAAGAAGCTCACTCTAAGGATCTCGTAACTGTGGAAAAAGGTGTATTAACTCAACAACCCTGAAAGCTCTCTTCATGGCCAACCCCTCGATAAAACCTTTATCTCGGCTAACAGCCCCTCCAAGCAATTCCACCCTCAAAGTCGGCCTCCCAATATCCACAGGGAACAACCCCTTGCGATGCTGATTACCATCACATGAAGGCCAAAAGATCTCAGTCTTACAGATATTCAATACCAGGCCGAATTCTGGTCCAAAAACACGAATGATGTCTAGCGCTTTAGCCACTACCCCTGAATCCCCTACAAGAGTCCCATCATCAAGATACCAAGCATGAAGAAGAAGCTTGCAACTATCTCTGATCTGAGGAATAAGAGGGTGTAACACAAGAGAGAAAAGGAGCGGCCCTAATGGGCCACCTTGTTGCACTCTAGTATCATACATAATAAGCCCATCTAGGGGTGTTCAGAACCAAACCGATCCAAAAAAAACCGCCAACCGACCCAAAAAAACCGGAAACCACAAAAAATTGATTTTTTTGGATGTGTTTGGGCCATATAGATAAAAAAACCGACTAGTTTGGTTTTGTTTTCGGTTTATAACTTAAGGACCGAACCAAATTGAACCACATTTATTATAATGTTACTGGACTCTTCTACTACTCTAGACCGGTCCATTACCATTTGTTCTTAAACTCTTCAATAACTCACCAATTACCAACACAACTAGCCAACTAACAAGCAGACAAGCCTTTTTTCATATTTCTACTTTGATGTCAATTGAATGACTGCTTGCTGCAAAATCAAGCAACACTATAGCAGGGTATCCAATAGCAGGGTCTCGTCTGTTCTTTACAGGGTTCGTCTGTTTTGTATTACAACTCTGATTCTAATCAGGTGTTTTACCACTAATTCATGTTCATCATAAGCATAAAAAATAGTCAACATTGTGTAGAAAAAAATAATCAGATTTTCAATCATTGTATCTTGATTGAAAGTTTTAGTGCCTCATTTAATTTTGTTGGCTACATATTTGGCTTCAACAAAGACTTTTGATTTTGATTAGTTTACTAAGATGTGAGTGAGAATTAAGGAATTGTAAAAGGAAAGAGTGGTACCTATTAAGTGAACAAGCAAATTTGAGGTGTTCTATAAGTTGTAGGAATTTTTTCCATATATTACATACTGTGTATGTATAAGTTGTTGCAAACATTCGGTATACATGTGCAACAACTTTTTCTTTCATATAATTATATAGCTTATAGCAATTTATTAAGCAAATATCATGTAATTATAAACAACCTTGTGTAACATGTAACAATAAAAACAAATAGCAACTATTAAAGAAACTTTTGATTAGTGTTTGGAGTGTTGGCAGATTAAGAAATGGACTATCTAATTCTTAAACACGTGTGAATGAATTAAACATCAAATGTCATTGGTGAGTGAATGAATTAAACACCTCAAATTTGCTTGTTCACTTAATAGGAAAAGCAAATATATGAAAGAAAAAAAGAAATTACTATAAATCGTACTTATACTTTATATGTGTACAACAGAGGAAAAGCTTCTCTCAAAATTTATTTTTAATAAGAACATTGCCATCACTTGTTTATAATTTAGATAACCGAAAACCGATCCAAATTAAACCGCGTTAAATTGGATCGGATCGGTTTGAATATATTTTTTAGCACCAACCGAACTAAGCCGAACCACACATATTTTATTTTTTGGATCGGTTCAAGTTTTGCCTCATAACCGAGCCGAATCGCACCGCAAACACCCCTATGCCCATCGCCAACGTATAACCTCGCTGCCTGGCCATAAAGAAACTCAACCCATAAAGAAATAGATGGGCATCTCAATCTCACCTCACGTAGCAATGCTGACCTATCTACCAAGTTGAAGACATTTGAGAAATCTACTGTAAGCATAGTCAAGGAACCATCTCCATGACGCAAGTTCAACACTCTATTGACACTGTGCAAAATGACCTCCACCCAACCTGAAACCTCAACACCAAACTGAATGTCATTGAGATATCTAGCCATATCTTTACCAACTCCTTTCATAGCAACTTTGGATACCAGGCGCCTCCAAATAGTACCTACTGCAATAGGGTGTATTCCACCACCAAGCTTTAGAAATGGTGTCAAGGGTGCAGAAGCTACCATCTATTTTTATACTAATGAATTAGATTTTTTATTCATTGGGTCATATATGCGATATTTTAATAAATCATCAATTCGCCTCATGAAATTGTAGAGTACGAACAATCATCTTTTTAAAATTTGAAAATAGATAAAATAAATACTCTGATTTCTAATGACATCGAACATCTTGAATCCCTTAAAAAATATGAACAACTTGGCCATTCGGTTAGTATTAGACTGTGTAAAGATTTTTGCTGTCCTTTTTTTATTTTATTTTTTAGTCTCTATTGCCGTTCCATAAGGCTTCTTTTTAATTTTTAACTCATCAGAAAAGTCATAAGATGAGCTCAAACTACCGATTATCTTATGGAACTCACTTTGAGAGTATAGTCAGTAACGAGTATAGTAAGTAATGAGACTACTTTTTATTCCTTTCCCTGCAGTAGATAGATCCTACATCAAAGCATAAACGTAGTACGACAAGTTCCATAGATAAAAAAGAAGAACTTAAATAATTAATAATTGTTTGCTATATCAAACTATTAGCATCACTATCACAAATAAAAGTGATACAAATACTCGACTGCTTTTTATAGTTAATGTGTATTTGTGTCCTTATAATTTTACAAGAATCTCATGATAAAATGTTTTCACTTCATAATTATAATCCGTAATAGCACATAATACATAATCATAAATATACACCAAACAATATATCAAGCGTGAAACACTTTTTTTTTTAAACAAGTGATGCAAAGCATCACCAAAATATTATATCAAGAGAAAAAGAGTAAAAAATAGAAATAGATTGCAGGACCAAACCAAAGCCAATCCTTAAAAGTTTACAAATCTATAGTTAGGAAGACCTAACTTGTTTCTAATCAATTCCTGCCCAATCCCAAGAGAAACACTATCCCACCACATTGTGTCAGTGATTGTTAAGCCAATGTTAGTTAGAAAGTCAGCACAAGTGTTTCCCTCCCTATATATGTGACTAACTATGAAATTCATTAACCTGGTTTTATACAAACAGTTAGCCCATCTGTTACTTATGCACCAAGGAACTACAAAGAAGAGGAGAAAGCAAGCATAACCACTTTGGAATCTGTTTCTAACCAAAAATTTGTCCAACCTTTCTCATCTGCAATCTCTATGGCTGTCATGGCTGCACAAAATTCTGCTAAGATAGCTGAACCAGGCCCTAAGTTGCTAGCAAAGCAACCTAAGCAATCAGATTTTGAGTTTCTAAAAATGCCCCCACAGGATGATTGCATTTGGTTAGCAATTGATGCTCCACCTGTATTGCACTTAACCCAATTGTGATTTGGAGGGGACCAAATAACTTCTTTGATCAATGGAGCATTAGGAGGGTGAACTTTTATGTTGAAATGCTTCAAAATTGAAAAATCTTGAATAGAGCAGTGACCAGAAGTTCTTGAGAAATTTCCTGACGAGGCTACATTAGAAATGATGAGATTTATAGCTGTTCTCCATTGAATAAGAGCTCCATAAATTACATGAAACTCGATAAATAATCAAACACAGAATTTCTAACAAAATATCCTGAGTTAAACCATCTTTTGATATCGATTTTTTTATCCATTTAATCCAATAAAATATTTATAAAATTAAATTTTACATGAATGCATAAAAATATTATTAGTAAATGTTAACTTTTACAAGCTAATAGATCCTCTAACAAATAATACAAATTACAAGGTAATTGATAAAAATATCAATTAAATAAATCAAAACAAAATAAAAAGAATAAAATACACAAAAAATTAAAATAAAAAAGAAGCAAAAACGTTGTCTTTTTTGACTCAGCAAAACGTAATCATATAAATAGGAACAGACAAAAATAACATACAAATAAGAAAGGTAATGACAATAATTACATAAAATAATTAATATATGTCACACTAAAATATTAGTAGGTAAGACAACAAAAATATTATTTGAACAAGGACAACTTTAGATGAGATGAAGTCATGCAACTTTTGATCAGATATTTTTACAAATTTCAATTTCAATACCAATATTTCTAGGAAAAGTGATGTCACAAAATCAAGTATTTAAATTGTAGCAAACTTAGACTCATTTGCATAAGTATATGGTAGAGAGTGAAAAATACATAGAACTTAGAAAGATTGATTCATTTTCTGGAGAACATGTCGAAATCCTTAGCCTTAATCACTATCATGTTGGTGATTATTGCAACAATTACAGTCCCTACACAGGGTCAACATGTAGATTGGAGTCCCACAAAGACAACAGTACGTATTACAGATGATATGGGCAAGATTGTTCATGTGCATTGTAAATCAAGTGACGATGATCTTGGCGACCGTTATCTTTATCAAGGTGCAATTACAGAATGGTCTTTTCATGCAAACATTCGTGGCACAACTTTGTATTCGTGCGTCCTCCAATGGGACAGTGTGACAAAAAACGTAGTAATTTATGATGCTAAGAAGGATGAAGATTTGTGTATTTCCAAATGTTGGAGAATTCTTAGAACTGATGGAGCCTATTTTTATAATCAGAATAGAAACTCGTGGGACAAAAGATATGCATGGTAAAAGCTTTAAGCTGTTTTCTACATGTAACTCAAGGGAAAAATAAATATTAATTATATCCATTTTAGCCTAATATTTATCTATCTATTTTTATACTAATGAATTAGATTTTTTATTCATTTGATCATACGCGATATTTTGAATAAATCATCAATTTGTCTCATGAATTTGTAGAGGTCGAACAATTATCTTTTTAAATTTTGAAAAAAACACTCTGATTTCTAATGACATCAAACATCTTGGATCCCTTAAAAAAATTCGAACAACTTGGTCATTCGGTTAATATTAGACTGTGTAAAGATTTTTGCTGTCCTTTTTTTATTTATTTTTTGGTCTCTATTGCCATTCCATAAGACTTCTTTTTAATTTTAACTCATCAGAAAAGTCATAAGATGAGCTTGAACTACCAATTATCTTATGGAACTCACTTTGAGAGTATAGTGAGTAATGAGACTACTTTTTATTCCTTTCCCTGCAGTAGATAGATCCTACATCAAAGCATAAAAGTAGTAAGATAAGTTCCATAGATAAAAATGAAGAACTTAAATAATTAATAATGGTTTGCTATATCAAACTATTAGCATCACTATCCAAATAAAAGTGATACAAATACTCGACTGCTTCTTTAGTATCATAATCAGAAACTAACTCTTAATTAATTTGGTCTGCTCCTTGTAGAACAAATAATAGCAGTTGTATACCAGTTATTTCTATGCAACATTCCAACTAGAGAGAATGAATCTAATTGTAGTAATGGATTTTAGCACACAATTTGGATGTCCTGAATAATTTTGTTTATATTGGCAAGCTAATAAATTTTAAGGTTAAATAAGTTTTTTTTCCCTGTTAACATATTAAATTTTGATTTTAGTCTCTAAAAAATAAAATGAGATGTTTTCATCCTCACAAAATTTTTGTTTTATTTTTGGTCCCTAATGGATATAATTTTGACATGTTTTTGACATTTTTTTAACATAATATACATATAAATGTTGAACATAATAAACAATCATAACATGAATACAACTTGAACATAAAAGAGTTATAATATTGACATTCAAATGAATCTAAAGTGGCCATTAAAGACCAAAAACAATTTTTTTTGTGAGAATAAAAACATTCAAATTAATATTTTGGAGACTAAAGTCAAAATTCGTTATATTTATAGGGATGAAAAACTTATTTAATTGGAGCTATGACTACACTCCTCTATTTAATTGCGTTTGCATGCTTTATTTTCATTAGGTACTTGGTTGAATCCCTTTTTCTTCTACTTTGTTGTATTGAGTTTTGATAAGCTGCAACTTGATTTTGAATTAAAAGAGAGGAAGTCTTTTCCCTCTTGACGTGTTTAGTTAAAAGAAAGACAACTATTCTTGTGAATTTAATTCAGTTAATATAAATAATGCATAACATATGCAATGTTCGGAGTTCAAACTCCGGCTAAAAAAAAAACAATTGCCTTATCAATGTGTATATGAAAATGCATTTGTTGTGTTCCCTTAAAGTCATGATATACTTAATATATAGTTCGCGTGAGAGAAGCAAATTAGACACCGCTGTCAGCTCCGATTTCTTTGGATCTCTGAATATGATTTTTAACTACTATATAAATACATTTAGTATAAAACAACACAAGTCTATTATAGCAAAAGCATGAGAGAGAAAGAAGAGAGAGAAGCTCTGGGGGGTTTTGGGACATCTAAGGGTACACAAAGTGAGAGAAATGGAAAGGGGAGTGGCTCACGTATTTCTTTTCATCATCTTGACCAAACAACTACATCATTCTTTTTCACAAATTTTACTGATGAGGTTCAAAGAGTGGAATTGTGCGAGATCTTTGCCAAGTTTGGAAGGGTGGGGGAAGTTTTTATTCCTAAGAAACTTACTAAATGGGAAAGAGATTTGGTTTTGTGAAGTTTAAAGAGGTGGATGATCCGGTGGCGTTAGAATGCAAGCTTGCTGATGTGAGGTGCCGAGGAAGCAAACTAAAAGTGAAACTTTCACGATTCAAAAAGAAGACAAAGTGGAGCAGGAATCAAAACCAGAGGAGAGGAGGGAGGTGAGTAGTGCTAGGTGATAGAGAATTGACAAGGGAACCAAAAACTATCGAAATAATAAAATAAGTTCGTATCTACGAGAATTGTGTTAATCTCAATGTAGCAATAAAGTAAATATTTAGGGTGTATAAATTATTTTGTTTTTCCTAGGCAGTAGATTTGATTTGATTGCATAAATTTAAATAAAATAAAATAAAGATTCGATTCGAAAATATATATTTGGTCACAAACCACAGCAACATCATCTTCCTCTTCCTCCACTCCTTCTTCAACTCTTCACATGTTACTAACACCCTCCCTCTAATAATTTCGTGACTGGTTTTACCAATTCTGGTAAAAAATTTGGTCAATTCACATCATGGGGTGGTACTGCCCATTAATTAATTTTAGACAATTTGTAGTATGTGTTAGTATTTAAACACGTGTTAGTAAAAAAAATGTGTCAGAATAAATACGAGCATGTGTTCAAAAATAGATATATGTATGAATTTCATTATAGATTTACTGTTACTTTATATACATGCACGTGTGCACATGATCGGTCTTAAGATTTTTGGTGTCTTGAACAAATTAATAAAGTGATGTCTTTTTAATTATTTAAAAGTCATTCTTTTGGTATTTTTTGTTGCAAAATCAAAACGAGTTAAAAAGAAATATATACATATATATAATATTAACTACTAAATAAAAATAATCATTTTGATTCCCCTAAAAATATGATGTCTTAGACTCCGTCCCTCTAAAGAATATAGGATTAAATAAAATTAAAAAAGAATGGTTTTCTTTTTGAAGCGACAAACCTTGGTCATTAGTTGTTAGATTAGTATTTTTACGTCCTCGTGAACTTAATTCAGTTGGTTAAGACAATGCATAATATATAAAAGTTCAAGCGTTCGAACCGTGGCCACCACCAAAAAAAGATTAGTATTTCTACTTTGTTTAGATTTAAATCTAAGACTTCTAACTCCTTATCTATATCTATTGACTCAAACTAGTTGAAAATCAATACCTAAGGTCGGGGGTTTGAACTTTAGCCACCACGAAAAAAAGATTAGTATTTCTACTTTGTTAAGATTTAAATCTAAGACCTCTAACTCCTTATCTATTGACTCGAACCAGTTGAAATACCCAACAATCCACCCCACACAAAAAGAATTGTTTTCAAATCTCATTTTTTATCTCGGTAGTCAATACATACGTAATGTAGGGATATTTTTATTTTTTTGGGATAGGTACCTCTTCTTGTACTTAAATCCAAATGGTGTCTTAAGTTACATTTTGTAATTTTCTCACCTTCTTTCAATAAAGTTTATTTTGATGTTAAAAATAAAATAAATGAAACAAGTTAATGAGGTTAAAAACCAAAATAGGATTTACTCCAGTTGTTTTTTGTCCACATTCATGGAGTCGAGACATTATTAGCCGTCCGATCTTAATCAAACGGTTAAGAAAAAACAGATTTAATTTTTAGTGTTTAATTAATAAAATACCGAGCTCAAATCAATAGTGTTCAATCTTGATTCAACGGTCACCGAAATATGACTACGTGTGACTGCGTTGTTTTGCTGACTGCAGCAAATCGTGATACTTAAAAACTTCGACTCAAGCCAACAAAAATGACAAGTTTAAAAAGGTTGATTTAACAAATTCATCCTATTTTCACACCCTTAAAAAATGAAAACATTAATCAGCAAGTCAACTTCACTTTTGTCTATTACTTATATTTAATACCTGCATGTTTATAATATGATTTTATGACCTTATTAATATGCTATATTAGTAAATATTATTATAAAAAAGAAGTATTCAACAATGAAAGATTTGACTATCTTACGAAAAAAAGAACTTTGACTACAAAAGAAGATTTATCCGTCAAAAAGATGAAACTTTTTGACCATCTTTATTGTAATGCTTTAATGCTTTTGGTGGTGGCCTATAAATAGAGATACAGAGTGTAGGATAGTGCATTAGACTTGATTAAATTTGAATAGAGTTAAGTGTTGAGTAAAAAATATGATGATGAAAGTTTTGATTATTTTTGTTATATTGTTGATCACGGCAGCTGGTCATGTGGATTGCCGATTAGGAGTAGGTCAGATGAATGTTAAGACGACAACAGTGCATGTTGAAAATGATTTGAAAGTTGACACCGTTCTCACTCTACATTGTAGATCAACAAATAATGATATTGGAGAAAAAACAATGCACAGTGGACAAATTGTAGAATGGTCTTTCCAAGCCAACCCCAGTCGAACTACTCTCTATTCGTGTGACATTAAATGGAATAATGTGCAACATAAATTTGTAATTTATGATTCCACAAAGGATGAAGCAACATGTACATCCAAATGTATGCGTAATATTAGCCCAGATGGAGTATATTTCTTTAACGAGTTTAAAAACACCTGGGAAAAACGTATTACATGGAATTAATTTATTTTTTCGTCTGCTCCGCAAGTGAGAAATAAAATAATTAAATAAATTTTCTCATGATGTGATACATGTTATATTTATCTCTATTTTTACCACTTTCGCGTGTATGGTTTATGTATGGTATCAAATAATTTGAGAGAGGGCACAATTTTTTTTTTAGCAACAACCAAATAAATTTCATTATACATAGGAAGAAGTAGAGGTAATAAATTCACACCATGATATGAAGTAGAAATGCTGCTCTTGAAACTCTCTTGTCAAAATCCCGATTTAAATTCTAAAATTCAGAATTTTACAACTTTATTTACCTTCAATGACTCAAATCTATAGCAGAATTCTAAAATAAGCAAAATCCTGGTAAAATCGCATCAAAATCGCACAAAATAGTGAAACCCATACAAAATTGCAGGATTTTGAAAGATTTTGTCAATTTTTTTAGTCATTTATGTATAAGTATTTTGTGACTTTTAAACTGAGTCATTTATGAGTATATACGATTTATAACATATATTTACCATTATTTTTTAGGGTTAATTAAGTTTTTAATCCCTATAAATATTCACAGTTTTGTTTTTAATCGCTACAAAATAAAATCACACTTTTTTAGTCCCTGTGATTTCTTAAGCATTTTAGGGACCAAAAATGTTGATGGAAATTTTTTATAGGGACTAAAAATGTTGATGGAAAATTTTATGGGGACTAAAAAGTGTGATTTTATTTTGTAGGGACTAAAAACAAAATTCTGAATATTTATAAGGACCATTTACTTAATTAACCCTACTTTTTATTTGGTAAAATCCATCGCTTTTGATTGGAATTTTACGATTTCTTATGTTGGTTCTATATAAATATTTGAGTAAAATCCTTCGATTTTGATTGCGATTTTACGATTTTCAGTTTTTCTCTCTTCATTTCGACTTTAAATAAAATCCCAATTTTGACAACCTTGTATTCAAATAATAATCATTTCCAACTAAGTGTGATCGGTGCATGTATAGATCCATTGTGATATTCGTCTTGGCACACTCATAGTCTCAAGTATCAATAAGGACAAGCCGTCGAAAATGGGGATCATGATAGTTTGGTTTTATCAGGTCCCTCATCCAGTTATGAATCAACAACCAATACCAACCTGACAATGTGTCTCTATTAAAGTGTCTTTGTTATGTGTTAGCTACTATATTATTAACTCAATTTAGTACCCCTGTTATGATTTATGTTTCATGTTGTGGCACAGTGTCATTCTAGTATGTTTGAATAATTATGTGTGCGACTGGAATATTCTAATGTAGTTGGAACGCCTCCTCAGTGACTTCTTTGGGGCTTAATAACAATTTTGGTTCCTAGGTATTAAGAAGTTGCAATTTTGACTCTCTAACAAAATAAAATACAATTCAACTCTCTAAATACGACCTCTTTTACAATTTTGGTCTCAGGCCAATTTTGACCAAGTCAATGCTGACGTGGCGGCCACATGTGTAATTATTTATTTTATTTTTTTAATTAAAAAAATTACACATGTGTCGGCCACGTCAGCTTTGACTTGGTCAAAATTGGCATGGGAGGCCAAAACTACAAAAGGGCAGTACTCATGGGGGACTGTATTGTATTTTATTTTGTTAGAGGTCAATATCGCAACTTCCTGATATTTAGAGGACCAAAACTATTATTAAGCCAATAAAAAGAGTCACCACATAATTTCAGCTCGTGGTATGTTTTAATTTACTATAATCTGTATGTCATCAACAAAAAAATATTTAAATAAAAAACAAATTTTTTCTTAAATAGATGTCACTCCAACTTTCTTCAAAATACATTCCTACCATGTCAGGTTTATCCTTTCTTGTATGACCACTCATTCAAATTAGTATAATTCTATGATCAACTTGTTGGATTAATTATTTAATTAATCAATTATGGATTGAGAATAATCAATTATTGAATTTAAGTGATTGAACTAAGCCAAATGAGAGGTAATATTCTGAACAACGTGTAAAGCTAAAGGGAATGAAGGTATCCTCTCATTGTCGGTGTTGTCGGCGGTTATCCTTCATCAACCTAGTTCAAAGGTACACAATTTCTTTATTCATTCCTACTTGTATATAGTGACCATTGGCTAAACACTAAAACTTTTATCAATAGATACTTTTTATGGCTATTCTTAATTGTTGATCGGTTAATTGTGTATTGTTGTTAACTATTGTTCATCAATCCTATTTTGTTAATTAATCGATCGTAGTCTCCAAAACAGTAGATCGATGTATCGTCAATGGTAAATGTAATGTTGCTTGTTTTGTTGTTGTTTATATCATAATTATTTATGTCCTACAGGCTGCAACAACATTGATGAATCTGAGTTGATTTATTTTTGCCGTAAGCAATTTTGAAATCTATCCTATATCACTGTTTTGGCCTGAAATTAACTGAACAGTGTATCCTTCATTTTAAATGGCATACGAAACTGTTTTTCAATTAGGATTTGCAAAGAACCCTATTTTCTCAATCTTTGAATGGTTCAATAATTCTTCAAATTGATATACGGATTTTTTTCTTCTCTCAAAGTCGATTAGATCCGTACCAAAATCGCCAGCAACAACCGGGTTAAACCCATTGCTTTTATGGTGCCACAGTCCAATTCTTTTTCTTAAACTTGGCCATTTTCAAATAAATAATTCAAGAACTAAGCCAGGCATCAGGCGATTGGGATACTAAAATTTTATTTAATGCCAAATATTTATTATATTCTGGTTATTTGGCAAATTGGCATACTTTAAAAAAAAAAAAATTATTCTAAGAGTTCTACTGGATAAAATAGAAAACTAGTTGACACACTGTATTATAAATAATAACTCTTGTTATTATACTATTTCATATAAATAAATTCTAAAGTCATATTTATGACGTGCTAATTTAATTTTTTTTTTTTTTTTAAGAGCT
>Ga0228711_1003550_pt1 | contig 24245 bp, 18 predicted proteins | sample MedpolnodulmetaG_2_FD_177996 | JGI IMG/M metagenome (GOLD analysis project Ga0228711, IMG submission 177996) | Root nodule microbial communities from Medicago polymorpha collected in Santa Monica, California, United States - brown nodules | ecosystem: Host-associated > Plants > Roots > Nodule... | reverse complement strand
CAAAGACAAAGATTGCAGAGAAGGTGGTTGCAGAGTTCGTGGCCGTACACTTCGTACAATGTCCTTTGTCAACTCTGGTGAAGTAGCTTCTGGTGAGATATGCTTCTGATGACCAGTGCTTCTGATGTTCGTGCTTCTGATGACGTGTCTTCAGGAGCTCTTCTTCAGACTCGTTTCTTCAGACGCATTCTTCAGACGCAGTTCTTCAAACTCATTCTTCCAGATGCTTTAAGCTTCAAATAAATTCCTTTGCTCTTGAACTTGTTCAATCAGAATCTTTATGGATAGTACTTTGATTATGGATCCTGTACACTTGAACAAATTGTTTAGCATATCCAATTGATTATTTTTAATACCTTGTTATTGTCAAAACTCAATAGGTGACTTGTGAAACACCCTTTGTTCCAACAGTAATAAAGAGTATCGTTCCGACAGGGAGTTATGAATTTAATTAACTTTTAACAATGATTAGAATGAAAGTTTTAGTTGTTAAAAGGTTTGATTTTTGTTTTGAAAGAATAATAATAAAAATAAAAGCGCCTTGGGATTATTGGTTCAACTTGGTAACAAATCCTTCACAAACCAAACTCTAAACCTAGAACCTTATGTTGGACCTATTTTCTAAAGATAAGTTTCTCTTAAGCCTATCACATCTCCTTTCGGTCTCAGTGAGTGTTTTCCTTTAGCAACCACGCCCATTCTCATGGTTGATTATTATTAGAATCCTTGAAGAACGAAACTTTATTTGTCTCAAGGTTTGCTAGACTATTATCATGTTTCGCAATCCTTGTCAAAATTCACTTGTTCCAGTATCAAAACTTCTTCTTTCGATGCTTCACTTTGATATTTGTGATTATGAATTAACAAGTACTAACCCTCCGTTGTCGCTTTATGAATTTGGTACTTGTTAATTCATTATAAAAACGGTAAATTTAGATTAGAAAATAGGTTTACATAAAATTAGGGTTCGAGGCTGGGTTTGATAGGAATTAAATCATTAGACTCATCCAACAATCCCAAGACAAGAAGAGTCTACTCACTCACGTTCATTGTAGACATAGAAGAGAAGAAGAAGAAGAAGAAGAAGAAGAACATTAAATAACAATAAAATAAAGGTGGACTTTTATTCAAAAAAACAATTGTCACTTATTATTTCCAAGAACAAAAGTTTACAAACTAGATGGCTGCTCTATTTATAGTCTAACATTGATTTGAGCCCCAAGAATTAAATCACTAAAGTGTTGCACAAGAAACCATGGGCTCTAGGTCAGAAATACTAAAATAGGCAGCTTGTCAAAGAAGCAAAAGCATCAAAAGGACAAAAGGGGACGCACCTATGCTATATTCTGGTACAAGATCTTCAATTTCTTTGCACAAGATATTTTTGTATAAGATCTTCATATTTTTGGAACGAATCAGCTCCAATTCTTCTTTCTTTTGCTCCAAGACTCAATCTTTTGAATATTTGTTCCTGAAATAAAATAACTTGCAATTGAAGTAAAATAACTCTAAAAAGGAAATAAAAACATATTAAATCTAAATAAAATAAACTTAAATATTATATAAAAAACACTAATTATCGACTCATTATTGACTCATCAAGACCGTTATTGATGAGGTAGATTTGCCCATTACAATTGGGCCACAAGTGTTCCAGATTACTTTTCAGGTGATGGATATTCAAGCCACATACAGTTGTCTTTTGGGCCGGCCTTGGATTCATGAAGCTGGGGCAGTAACATTAACACTGCATCAGAAGCTGAAATTTGTGAAGAACGGGAAGTTGGTAACTGTGAGGGGAGAAGAGGCTTTGCTAGTGAGACATTTGTCGGCTTTCTCTTTTATTGGTTCTGATACTACTGATGGTACATCATTCCAAGGACTATCTTTAGAGGGGGAAAGTGCAAGGAACACCGGGGCATCCATCTCTTCCTTCAAAGATGCTCAAAGGTGATACAAGCCGGGGGAAGTTGATAGACTTACCAGAGAACAAGCGTTGAGAAGGGCTAGGTTTCTTTCCATCAGCTGATTTATCCAAGACAAAGGTCGTCATTGAGCCAGCAAGAGGTACTTTCTACAGTGTTGGGTTCATTCATGCCCTGTCAGTAGCCAATGCTATCATCAAAGACAATCCTGAAGAAGTCCCGCGTAACTTTGTGACACGAGGAGGAAGTAGCCATAATTGTGTTGTTGTAGACGTTCCTTTTATTGCTCATTTGTCGAAGTAATGCATTTGTTTGTTTTTATGGTTTTCCAAAAAAATCCCATCGTCTCGCCCGAGGCGAAAGTGAACTTATGTAGGGCTTTTTGCTTCAAGAAATTACCATCATCAAATAAAAATGTCGTTTTGTTCTTGACTTTTGTCTTATTTTTCTTTTGTGCTTTTTCTGAAAAAATGGTAATACAAAAAACCAAAAAATATAATCACCTCCAAAAATATCTGCATTAACTAATTTTCTAAAATCAATCATCAATCATATGTGCAAATTAAACATCAATAAACCCGTTGGACAACATAACCCTATGATCTCTCCCAACTTTGAATCCCCTGTGTATGAGGCGAAAGAAGAAGAAGAAGATGAAGAGATTCCCAAAGAAATCTCTCGGCTGCTTGAGCAAGAAAGAAAGACCATTCAACCTTATGGGGAAACATTAGAAGTGATCAACTTGGGTTCCGAAGAGGACAAGAAAGAGATCAAGATTGGGGCATCACTTGAAGCAAGTGATATAATTCCTCAAAGAGTATGTTGATGTGTTTGCTTGGTCGTATCGAGATATGCCAGGGTTGGATACTAATATTGTGGTGCACCGTTTGCCGTTAAAGCCAGAGTGTCCCCTAGTCCAGCAGAAGTTGAGAAGTTGATATGGCTCTCAAGATTAAAGAAGTTTAAAAGCAGATTGATGCAGGATTCCTTGTTACATCATAATACCCTCAGTGGCTTGCCAACATAGTGCCTGTTCCAAATAAGGATGGTAAAGTCAGAATGTGTGTTGATTACTGTGATTTAAACAAAGCTAGTCCAAAGATGATTTTCCACTACCTCATATTGATGTTTTGGTTGACAGTACTGCAAAATGCAAGGTTTTCTCCTTCATGGATGGTTTCTCCGGTTACAATCAGATCAAGATGGCACCTAAAGATAGAGAGAAGACATCTTTCATTATGCCGTGGGGCACTTTCTGTTACAGAGTGATGTCGTTTGGGTTGATAAATGCGGGTGATACTTATCAGAGAGGTATGACTACATTTTTCCATGACATGATACACGAGGAGATCGAGGTTTACGTGGATTATATGATTGTCAAGTCGGACACTGAAGAAGAACATGTCGAGTATTTGTTGAAGATATTCCAACGACTAAGAAAGTATCAACTTCACCTTAATCCTAACAAGTGCACTTTAGGTGTCAGATCCGGGAAGCTTTTGGGCTTCATTATCAGTCAGAAAGGTATTGAAGTAGATCCAAACAAGGTTAGAGCTATCCGAGAAATGTCTGCTCCAAAAACAGAAAAGCAAGTAAGAGGGTTTCTCGGGCAGCTAAACTACATCTCCCGTTTCATTTCTCATATGACTGCAACATGTGGGCCGATATTCAAACTTCTTCGTAAAGATCAAGGGATTGTTTGGACCGAAGATTTCCAGAAAGCTTTTGACATCATCAAAGAATATCTGCTAGAACCTCCAATTCTTATCCCTCCAGTTGAAGGAAGACCACTGATCATGTACCTGACCGTGTTAGAAGCTTCCATGGGTTGTGTGCTCTGGCAACAAGATGAAACCGGTATAAAAGAACATGTTATTTATTACTTGAGCAAGAAATTAACTGATTTTGAGTCTCTCTATTCCATGCTCGAGAAGACTTCTTGTGCACTAGCCTGGGCTGCAAAACGCCTTCGTCATTACATGATTAATCACACTACTTAGTTGATATCTAAAATGGATCCAATCAAGTACATCTTCGAGAAGCACGCTTTAACAAGAAGAATTGCCCGGTGGCAGATGTTGTTATTCGAATATGATATTGAATACCGTTCCCAGAAAGCAATCAAAGGCAGTATCCTTGCTGTTCACTTGGCCCACCAACCAATTCCAGATTATCAACCTATCAAGTTCGACATTCCCGATGAAGAGATTATGTATTTGAAGATGAAAGATTGTGATGAACCACTGTTCGGAGAAGGTCCAAATCCTGAATCAAGATGGGGTCTGATATTCGATGAAGCCGTTAATGTTTATGGTAGCGGAATTGGGGAAATTATTATTACTCCTAAGGGTACTCACATCCCTTTCTCTACCAGGCTGACCTTCGACTGTACAAACAACATGGCGGAGTACGAAGCTTGTATTATGGGTATCGAAGAAGCCATTGATCTGAGAATCAAGAACCTTGACATTTATGGTGACTCAGCTCTCATAATCAATCAAATCAAAGGAGAATGAGAAACTCGCCACCCCGGCTTGATCCCCTACAAAGACTATGCAAGACGATTATTGACCTTCTTTAAGAAATTCGAGCTGCACCACATCCCTTGTGATGAGAACCAGATGGTGAATGCTCTAGCTACCTTATCTTCAATGTACCAAGTAAATCGTCGGAATGAAGTACCGTTGATCAGTATCAGAACTCTTGAAAGGCCTGCTCATGTGTTCACAACCGAAGAACTGGTCGATGAAAAGCCTTGGTTCCATGATATCAAGCGTTTCCTTCAAAGTCAAGAGTATCCACTCAGAGCATCCAATAAAGACAAGAAGACTATGAGAAGATTGTCTGGCAATTTCTTCCTGAATGGAGACATATTATACAAAAGATATTTTGACATGGTGTTGCTCAGATGTGTGGACAAACACGAAGCGGATTTATTAATGCATGAAATACACGAAGGATCCTTCGGAACCCATTCTAGTGGACATACAATGGCTGAGAAGATATTAAGAGTAGGCTATTACTGGATGACAATGGAAGTGTGATTGTTAAAAACATGCTAGAAAATGTCACAAGTGCCAGAACTATGCTGATAAGATTCATGTGCCGCCGACTGCACTCAACGTTCTTTCCTCTCCATGGTCGTTCTCTATGTGGGGCATTCACATGATTTGTAGGATCGAACCAAAGGCTTCAAACGGGAACCGCTTCATTCTAGTGGCTATTGACTATTTTACCAAGTGGGTCGAAACCGCGTCTTATGCTAATGTGACCAAGCAAGTAGTGGTCAAGTTTATCAAGAATCAAATCATTTGCCGCTACAGTGTCCCTAGCCGGATAATTACAGACAACAGGACGAATCTGAACAACAGGATGATGAAGGAGTTGTGTGATGATTTCAAGATCGAGCATCATAATTATTCACCTTATAGGCCTCAGATGAATGGTGTTGTCGAGGCTGCAAATAAGAACATCAAAAAGATCGTCCAGAAGATGATGGTGACTTATAAAGATTGGCATGAGAAGCTTCCCTTTCTGTTACATGGTTACCGTACTTCCGTACGCACATCAACAGGGGCAACCCCTCTCTCTTTGGTATATATTATGGAGGCAGTGCTCCCTGTATAAGTTGATATTCCTTCAATGAGAGTTTTGCTAGAAGCTGAGTTATCAGAAGCTGAATGGGTTCAAAGCATGTATGACCAATTGAATATAATTGAAGAAAAGCGCATGACTGCCCTGTGTCATGGACAACTATATCAGAGGAAGATAAAGCAAGCTTTCGACAAACAAGTTCGTCCCCATGAATTCAAAGAAGGTAATCTTGTGCTAAAAAAGATCTTGACTTTCCAACCTAACTCCAGGGGCAAGTGGACGCCTAACTATGAAGGCCCGTATGTTGTCAAAAGAGCCTTCTTTGGTGGCGTCATGACTCTTCAAACCATGGATGGTGAAGAACTTCCACGTACTGTAAACACGGATGTAGTCAAGAAATATTTTGTCTAAAAACTATAAGAACAACTCGGTAAGTCAAAAACCCGAAAAGGGAGGCTTAAGCAAAAATGAGCGTCTCGGTGGACTGAAAACCCGAAAGGGCGGTCCAGGCAAAATTTAGAGACATTAAACAGAAAATCATTATCTTGATAGGCTGAAAACCTGAAAGGGCGGTCTATGTAAAAGTTAAGGGTTAAAAAACGACAAAGTAACTGCATTCGGCTAGGTACAATCTACTTAGGGCATATCTGCTATCAAAGAATCTCTAATCTGAAGCATCAAAGCAGCGGAATTCAAAGTTGTTAGGGAGGATATGGTTATGAAGTTAAATGTACCTCTCCCATTTTAAATTATCATTTTTCAAACTTTGGAAAGATCTGTGGAGTCACGCCATCGGCAGGCCACCATTCAATGAATAAAATTTGAGCCTTTGCCCCTTTATTTGAAATTCTCATTTATTCTATTTTCCAAAATTTCTTCTATTTTTGATGGTAACATTTTGAAGCAAAATTCTTAAAACTTTTTTTCATGTCTCTTAAAAGCATAAACAAATAAGTACGTCACAGGACTTGTGAGTAAGAGAAGTATGCGTCAACATTCTCCTCAAAAGCGGTTAAACCCTGCCAAACAAGCATGGATAAACACTGTGCAAGATCTCAAAAAAAAAAGAGAAAAAATATAAAAATAAAAGCTCACTAAGTCGAAAACCTGAAAAGGCGGCTTAGGCAATAGAGAGCGTTCCGGTGGACTGAAAACCCGAAAGGGTGGTCTAGGCAAAAACTAGGGGCATAAAAAAGGAATAGGCTCCCGGTGGATTGAAAACCTGAAAGGGTGATCCAGGCAAAAGTTAGGGTTTGAAAAAGAAACAAAAAAGGCATGAAGACTAAAAATGTGTCAATGGAAGAACACTCTACGCCGGTTTACAATTAGCGACTTCTTCTAGACTTTTGATCAACAATGGGCTTTCTCCCAGGAGGCCTCAGTGGCTACTTTGTCCCAGATTTTACCCCGCCAATAGCTCAATTTGTCCCCAATGATACCATCTCCAATGAAGATTGCCGAGTGTTGGTATTGCGATGTCAATCCACTTCTCATCTTACTTGTCTTGTCTCGTTTCATCAAGTCACCTGTCCTATACAGTTTATACAGTCGTAGAAGTTGCACGTTCATACATTCATACATTAATACTTTAATACTTTCACATATTCATACATTCGTATGTACACAATATATGCACAACATCAATCCACGCATGGTCGCATCAGTCACCCGGAGTCTTGTTTGGTTGTATCCCCTCAATTTACCTTTTTATCATGTTTCAAGTGGTCAGTCCAAACTAACGGACAACTTGAGTTTACCTTTTTATCATGTTTCAAGTGGTCAATCCTACTTAACGGACAACTTGATTTTACCTTTTTATCGTGTTTCAAGTGGTCTATCCTACTTAACGGACAGCTTGAGTTTACCTTTTTATCATTTTTCAAGTGGTCAGTCCTACTTATCGGACAACTTGAGTTTAGCTTTTTATCGTGTTTCAAGTGGTCAGTCCTACTTATCAAACAGCTTGAGTTTATCTTTTTATCGTGTTTCAAGTGGTTAGTCCTAATTAACGGACAACTTGAGTTTACCTTTTTCACATGTTTCAAGTTGTCAGTCCTACTTAACGGACAACTTGAGTTTACCTTTTTATCGTGTTTCAAGTGGTCAGTCCTACTTAACGGACATCTTGAGTTTACCTTTTTGTCGTGTTTCAAGTGGTCAGTCCTACTTAACGGACAATTTGAGTTTACCTTTTTATCATGTTTCAAGTTGTCAGTCCTACTTAACAGACAACTTGAGTTTACCTTTTTCTCATGTTTCAAGTCGTCAGTCCTAACTAACGGACAATTTGAGTTTACCTTTTCATCATGTTTCAAATGGTCAGTTCTAACTAACAGGCAACTTGAGTTTACCTTTTTATCATGTTTCAAGTGGTCAGTCCTAACTAACGAACAACTTGAGTTTACCTTTTCATCATGTTTCAAGTGGTTAGTCCTAACTAACGGACAACTTGAGTTTACCTTTTCATCATGTTTCAAGTGGTCAGTCCTACTTAACGGACAGCTTGAGTTTACCTTTTTCTCATGTTTCAAGTGGTCAATCCTAACCAATGAACAATTTTGCATTTACCTATCATTCTCCAATAACTTTCATTCCAAGTGTGTCTGGTCAAGAGGTGTTACTAAAAAGTTTTGTCTTCATTAAGCTATCCTTCCAAACGAATACGATAGTAGACAATCGTTTTCCCTAGTGAAACTACATTACCTGAAGGAGTTGGATCCCTTTCTAAAAGAATATGGGTAACCCTTTGTTGTTTCTCGTGCTAGTTAAATCATTTGTGCCGTCCTGCATTCATGTGTTGCATCACAAGCATTCACAATATCTTAGGATCAAAAATAGGTGTACTTTGTATTTAAGTCCATTCGGCCCGTCGGCTCGAAGATTTCATCTTCAAATCTCCAGACGAAGAAACTTAAATAGGGACATTTGTCATACCCCAATTTTTTATCCGAGATCCCACATTCATACGCCGTCTGACCCTGACTAGTCCTTGACTTTTCAGTGAAAAATCCGGCAAAGAGGTATTTTAAAATACTTCATTTTTTTGTTCCGATTCGGGCCCTATTCTCTCTTTATTTTTAAGTTTTATTAGTTTGTTTTTTATTATTTGTTATTTACTTTTAAATTTCCATCTTTTATTTAATTTTATAATTTTAATTTTAATTCTAATTTTTATTTTATTTTTAATTAGTCTTTTCCATTTTTTTTATTTTAATCACTTTCATTTTATCTTTTTTTAATTGTCCAAGTCCAAACAGTCTGAAAATAACTATGCAGGGCTCCAAAATTCTTTTTTTTTTCTTTTTCCTTCTGCGCCACTTCTTCAGGCACAAAACCAGGGTCAAACACTTTTCTCCTCTTCACTAAGTTACTTCCTTTTCTACCAAAACCCTAATACTATAAAGTAGAACCTGCAATTTCAGAAAAGGACAAAAAAAAAATTCCTAGCCGTCACAAAACACACATAACACAATTAACGTGCAAAAATCAAAACCAATTTCGAATCATAAGCCAACACAATTTAAAACCCCATAATCAAATCGGCCATAAACCAAACACAACAAAAACGGTCTCAAACCATCACAACCCAGGAAAACTGTTTTCCAGTACCAAACATTTTCAAAACCGATCCAAAGTCACAATCACAGCAATCCATTCAACATCAAACCCAAAGAACAATCACCCACTATACATTCAAAACTGATCCACCTTCTAACACATACCAAATCCATAAACCCCAACGTCAAATCAGCCACACCAACCATTACAACACCACAAACTGAATCGCACATATCAAAAACGAAACAAACCGGTCCCAAATCATTATAACACACTGGATTCGGAAAAAGGTAAAAAAAGGTAGATGTTTTTCTTATTATTTTAGATCTAGGCTTTTGATGGGATTTCTAAGGTTAAAAACGGAAAGAGGGAGAGGAAAGAAGACGAAAGCCAAAAAAAAATAATAAAAGAGGTGTGTTCAGGGTACAGGCGTGGTGGCGCCGCCGCACCGGCTGGCCAACCACTGTTGGAACCCCGTCGGAGAAGATGAGGGAAATAAGAGAGAGGAGAGAGCTTTTAGTGAGAGAATAAGTGAATAGAGAGAAGGAAGAATGAAAATGAAAGAAAAAGGAAAGAAAATCATTTAAATAGGTACATTTCCGTTTCAATCGTTTGCGAAAGGGTGCATGCCTTACCATGCACCCACGCGGTTCTGTCTCTATGATCTTGATGCCTCCTAACATGATCAGATCTAGGCTGTTTGATTTTGATTAGATGACCTAGATCATTTCTCTAAAGCCCATGTGTTTGAACCTCTTTGAGCCCAATTTCATTTGTTTTAATTACTGCACCATTATTTAATTCCTGCACCCCCCATGCATTTCATTATTATTTTCTTTCATCCATTTTAATTCCTTTTCGCACTTTAATTTTTTTTCCTTTTCGCATTCTTTTTATTTCTTCATTAGTGTAGGTTTATCATTCTGCATTTTTTTTATTTATTTCTCGTTATTTATTTTATTTCATAGTCCATAGAATGTACTTTAGGTCAATGTAAATCATAAATGAGAAAAGTGTGTGTGTGTGTCTCCTTTTATTTCTTTTATGCTGTATATATATTGAAAAAATGCTAAAACAAATTAGGTTAGATTAAAGGATTTTTGTGGTGATCCAACGTCACTACTGGAATTCCTCGTGCCTTTATTTTTTATCACGTTTGTTTAATTTTTATATTTATTATTCAAAAACAACAAAAATATGCAAATAATTCAAATCACAAAAAATATTTTCACAATAAACCTTGATTCAGAATCAAGTGATCCCATTTTTATTTTATTTTCTTAATCAAATGTTAATCAATTTTATTATATTTTGAGTAACTTTCTTTAATATTAAAAACCACAAACCAATTTCTTATTTGCCACTTGACTTTTTATTTTAACTTTTTCAAAATTAATAAAAAACACAAAACAAATCAAACGACAATTTTCGCCCCGAACTACGAGGTTTTGATCCCACACAGGTACGTAGGCAAAGGATCTAGTCCTTCCAAATCATAAAAAATGTAAGTAAAAAATGTTTCTTTTTTCTCTTTCATCACCATTTAAATTTCATTAAGCAAGTTTATTATAGCACAAAAAGTTAAATAGAACATAAAGAAATCTAATACCTTCCCTTTATGTAACTAACCCTCGAACCCTAATCTTTTAAAAATGGTATTTGAACTTTTTTCCAATCTTTTGAAAAAATTAAAAGTTCAGTCGTGAAATAAAACAGTGAGTCAAACGCTAATCAAATAGCTTTGATCTCCGAAAAATAACGCGACATACGCTAATCGAAATTACGCATAAAGTTTTTGGCGCCGTTGCTGGGGATTATTGATATTTTCGACTGAATAATCTGAATTACTTATTTTTATTTATCTTTTATTTTTCCGCATTTTATTTTCTTGTCATTTATTCTTCAGCATTTTATTTTTCAAAAATACCAAGAAAATCAAAAAAATTCAAAAATACCAAAAATATTTAGTCCTAGTTGAGTCAATTTTTTTTAGAGTCTAGTTTCAATTTAGTTTATTTATTTCCATCATACTAACATTTTTATTTTTTGTTTTTCCCAATTAGTAACTAACCCCATTAGTTATTTTTTTAGAGTCTTAGTTTAGGTTTTTATTTTAATTTTTGGCATTGCATTTTAGGAGTCGTAAGAATAAGAAGTTGTTATAATATCTACATTAGATCGAGTCTAGTTAATTAGGTTTATTTATTTAGTTAGACTAAGTCTTTTAATTTTGCATTTAGATTTAGGTTTAGCATTTAGTATTATTAATAGAGTCTTAGTTTTAATTAGTAGTGTCATTAGGTATTAACTAGTAATAGTTAATTAGATCGAGTCTGCATTTAGGAAATTATAGACTCAAGTTACCGCATTAGAATTTACCCCAAACCTAATTTAAAAATTAAAATCAAGCACAAAATTATTCTTGTTAGGAATTTTTCTTGAACTTGCAATTATTGTGTGAAATAGGTAACCATGGATTCAACTAAAAGCACACAAACAATGGCAATTAATGAGGAGACTGAAGAACATAGTTTGGAGCGATTGGTGAAATTACTAAAGAAGGTGATGGTTACTAGTTCTTTTATGGAGAAGCTGGAGAAAGAGCTAGGATACCTTCAATTTCAGCAAGAAGTGGAGCTGAGGCGACAAGAGTTTTTAAAATCAAAACAAGGTGGAAAGGACGAGCAGATTCATTCGATAGAAGTGGAAAGAGAGACACCTCAGACAGAGAATAAGCAAGGGGGTGAGAATGTGCCGCCAGAGTTAAATGCTTTGCATCAAATTCTCCAGCAGTACAAGATAGTCATGCATATCAAGGAAATGGCCGAACAAAGACCATGCTGCATCATGTTTCTTCAAGAACTTTTGGAAAAATATGTCGACCTATCTGAAGAAGAAGTCATGTCACTGACTAGCAAGTCTAATCTTACGCACAAGGTACCGGCTGAAGTCAGGTTTGATGGTGAAGCATGTTTTACTCTACCCATTAGTATTAGTGGTGAATATATCGGACGAGATTGTGTGATTATGGAGCAAATTGTAACATAACGACCTTGACAAAGGCGAGGGAATTAGGAATTAGAAAGATATCTCCATATCCTTACAGGATAAGGTATGCTAATGGCCACGAGGAAGAGGCACTTGGTGTACTTACGAATTTTCCACTTAAAATTGGGGGCTTCGATTACTGTTTAGACATAGTGGTTGCGGACACCAGAGGCATATATGAATTCCTGCTAATCCTCGGCAGGAAATTCTTTGCTCAACGGGGCCTACTACTAGATGATGAACAAGGAAGACTACCATCAGAACTTCAAAGCTATACGAAGTGTTCGCTGTGACTTACTCAGAATATGATGCAAGTCAAACATTGAAATGGAGATTTGTCAAAGGGGTGGTAGATGATTTTTCCCGAAGAAAACTCGAAGAAGAGGAAGCAAGAGGATACCCATCAGAAGAAGACTATAACTTCGAGGACGAAGAAATCAAGGAGCCTGAAGGGCAAGGGCTCCCTAGCACAAGTTAGACATATTTGTCAGGCTCGGCACGCTAAACACACACTGAATAATAGGCAACCTATTTTCGTCAAGCTAATGACTCAAAAGAAGCGCTGAATAGGAGGAAACCTATTGACCGTCGGGACTCAGACGTTAAACAAGCGATGAATGGGAGGCAACCCATTATTTTCATTTTCTGCATTTTTTATTTTTGCTAAGCTGAGATGACTTGACTAATCAATTTCTTTACATTTTCTGTTGCTTTGTCTATCAAGTATTATCTAATAAAAATTTATTTATTTTGCATTACATTTACAACCTTTCCTTTTATGCTTAAATTTTTTTAGTCTTAGGTATTCATTCAAAGCATTCAGGATAGAGGCTAGTTTATACATACATTCAAAGAGAATAGTTTCCTTCGTCTTCTACAGAAGGTAAATTTCTAGGGATTTCTAGTGAAGCTACTTATAGAATCACCTACTATTTTCCAAATAGCATAACCGGTGAGATTCAGAGCCAAATATTTCCATATCCATTCTAGGTTGTTAGATACTTAAATATTTCCAATACATAATATGAGTGTTCCATATGAATACTATTTTTGCTTGAATTTGAAATCGTTCTTTACGGACGATCGGTTAGGTTATATTACAAAGAGGAAATTTTTATTTGGTACCTAGAACCTTTCAAGCCACCCTGTTATATTCTTATTATCTTTTGTGAAACCACTTTGAGCCTCCAGACGAAAATTCTTTTCTTTATAAGTGACGAATCATGTCACAATCCTACACTTTAATAGCACCCTGTTTGATTTCACTTGGAGTTAGATAGGTATTATTATGACTGCACATGCTTTGAAACTAAGTTTGGGGTTGCTTTTTGGAATTAGCAACATCTTAAGTTTAGGGTGGGGTAACAGTAGAACACATTTGTCTGAAAAAGAAAAAAATGTAGATGAACATTGATCTACACAAAAGAAAAATAGAAAAAAAGAAAAAAAAATCAAGAGCAAAAAATGGTCTCTTAAAAAAAAGTATGTTTCTATCAAAAATAAAAAGACAAAAAGTTCTAATATTTTTCCCATCTTGTTTGAATCAAGGAAGGAAGGATGGCAGTGCATTAATGTTTTATTAGGAAATCCCTAGGTTAGTGAACTAACTCCAAGTTCTTTTATTAGCCTACTTTCCCAAAATATATCCACTCTTAACCTAACCCAAGTTATAACCCTCAAAGTCCTCCTAGTGTGTGAATAACGTTAACTTGACTGTCTGTTTAGAATTGTTTCAAATTTATCGCAAGGTACATTCATGTGACGACTGGACTGGGCAAATTCCGTAACCAGCCCTACTAGATTTAGGAGATACATACGTGTATCATCGAAAAGAGTATGGTTGATAATATAGGTAACTTTCACCAAGTCGGACCCGCTTGAATGTATAATGGTAAGTTTAGTTGCTGCTCTGCTATAATTGTGATGAATGATTCCTAAGCACAACTTCCGGAAAGGTATGTTTTTCCTAGAAAAAAAATGCAAAGAATAATTTTTTTTTTCTTTCGTTACTTGAGGACAAGCAACAGTCTAAGTTTAGGGTTGTGATGGCAGGTCATCTTACGTTATTTTTAACATGTTTTTCAGTTTATTTTAGTAGGAAATAGAAGCAAAAAAGAGGAGTATTACAACGATTGCCTATAATTTCGGGACTTTTGTAATGTTTTCTATATTTGAGTCTGTAATTCTAGTTTTCCCGAAACATAGCAATTTAGGGCGAGTTTTGAAGTAATTCACGAAGAAATAATGCAAATCGTCAAATCAAAAACATCCGAAGAATTACGAAGATTCAAGGAAACAAAGAATGAAGATTCAAGAAGCCTGAGAAGATTTACAAATGGGAGGAATTTTGTTCCCAAGTCTTGAGGCAAGTTATTTGAAGACGAAGAATTAAAACGACAGAAAATCAGAGAATTTGGGCCAGGATAAATATGCCATGTGCCTAGAACATGGGGAATGTGCCTAGCACATAAACCATGCGTCTAGCACATGGATTACGCTACCATGCGCCTGGGGCATGGCTTTTGCCATACTCTCATGCGCTAGGCATGCTAAGCATTTGCCACGAGCGCCTGAAAACTCGGGGCACAATTGTCTTTTCCTGTTATTATTTTGGGTAAAGCCCACACTTTTGTCCCAAACCCAGGTAGAAACTCTCACTATAAATACTAGCCTTCCTCATTCAGAATTTATCGTTCAGAACTGTACCAGTTCAAGAGGAAGGCAACTTTGGAGCTTTAGGAGAGTTTCTATTTTCTCCTTGATTTTCTAGGGTATGCTTTTATCTTTAGTAATTTGTTTTTAGTTATCATGTGTAACTAAAAAAATTTAGGTTAGACTTCTAAGATGAACCTCTGTATATTTTTGTTGGATATTTATTTAATTTAATTTGTCGTTTATTTATTTTATTTATGCTTTTGTCCACTATAGAGTTTTATTAGGAAGTAGTTTTATTTCTGTGAGAGGTGCAACCCTAGATTAGGTACTTAGCTTGTGACAGGACCTAATATTGTTATCACTAATTGGATGCTTATATCTTGATATTTATATCCTTTTACCGATAACTATCTTTCTAGGAAGTAAGTGATTATTAACTAGTCAAAGATGCCATACGAATTGTTGACCCTAGACATAGGAATTAATTAGTTAGAACTCATTGGATCGTATCGTGCTTTACCGAAGCTAGGAATTAACTCGATAGTAATTAGGGAAACAAGCACCTAGTTGTCCGACTTAAAGCTATAACCTACTAAGACCATTCTCTTGAAATCCTTAGTAAGGTAGACATAGATTAGGGTTGCCCATTTGTATAACTACTAAGTAAGCTTAGAGAGAGAGTGCTATGAGTGTCCTAAGATTCATAAATGATTAGACCTAAGGGAACCTTGGCTTTCATTGCCTTGGGAAACACTGGAAAACCAATATAAAGTTTATGTCTCAATTACCTTTGAATTAGCCAGACCCCGCACGTAAGGATCATCGTGCGATCAGCAGGTGCAGTTAGCCATCGGAGGGAAAGGCCTAATTAGGTACCCATTGGGTCAGGTGGTGCCCTACCTATTTAGGAAACTCTCAACAGCCTTATCACTTTTATCGTCACCAAGAGATAAATAAATGAGACATTTAGATTAAGTATTATCCAACAACAAATATACAGAAGGGATTCGAAGAATCCTAACCGCTGCTTACTTTTCTGCAACCAAAACAGGTAAATTCGCTCTGTTGCAAACAAATAAAAATTGCAAGTTAACTTTTATACCGTCAAATTTACAAAAATAAGTAACAAGAATTGTTCGAATGAAAGGACAATCCATGTGGATACGATACTCTACTTATCACTTTATTACTTGATGAAAACGACTGGTACACTTGCCATTTTGCAATTATGCTAATCAAAATTACGCATCACATGGCGACAATGAATAGGTTAGGGGCTCGCGCCTTCGGTTCACAGATTACATCCCGTTGAACGCATCACGAGAGACCATCCTCCTGGAATGCTACACCACAAAATTCAAGGAGTCAGGCATCAAACAACCCCAACCGCTGAAGGAGCCCGCTAAAATATATAAAACCCATTTAGAAATCTCCACTATAAATACTAGCCTTCCTCATTCAGAATTTCTCATTCAGAACTGTGGCAGTTCAAGAGGAAGGCTACTTTGGAGCTTTGGGAGAGAATTTATCTTCTCCTATGATATAGCCTGATTGTTCCTTTATATAGCCTGATTGCAGAATGGGCATGATGCACAAATCGGGCTAGACATGCAGCTGAATCACGATATTTCAACACAAAGATCTGAAGCAGATAAGATGTTTCCTTAAATGTTGTAACAATATACTTAAGAAACACGCTAAATACAAACCACCTTTCTCTGCTTCTAGAAACTACATGCTTCTTGGTCAACTCTTCACGTGAAACAATTCTTCAGAGAATATTCAGGAACCTTCACGTTTTAGGTTAATCTCCAAGAAAGCGGAGCAAGGCACGTTATGATGTCGTACCAACATGTCAAGACATCTAGCTAGAACTCTTGTTTTAACAAAATGCAGCCAACACAAGTCTACAAACCTAACATCAATGATAAGAGAGCATGTTCAACAAGAATCTCCACAACTTTTGTTCTTGCAACAGTTGCGTGGTTCACTCCATTTAGAGCTTCAGAGATTCTTATCAATCCGTGCTTTACAAATAGGGTCTTCATATCACACTCATACACATCAGATATCTTGAGCAACTTCAGTTCTTTTCCAAGAGCTTCCATTGTTCTTCCGTTGAGATTGAAGTTTCTTTCTTAGAAGCTTATGAGTTCATCATTTTGAATCTTTGTTTTACTAAGAGTTCTTTAAAAGCAAAGATGTTTTTCAGAAAACATTTTTGAGAGGTAGTGAAGTAAACTGAAAAGTTTAGAGAAAAGACAAGGTATAAATAAAGCAGAGAGACGTTTCATCTTTAGGTGTTTCCAAAAACATATGATCAAACAAAAAGCATTGATGACATTTGGGGGCGCAAGAATGCAGTAAACGAAGCGAAAACATCGCTGTCTAGCAGCTAATACCCAACAATCACATGTCACGGTCAAAAACTTACTCAGAAGTGTGATACGTAGGTGAATATGTGTCAATAAAGACGTTTTAAAAGACTTTTCCACTTTCGTGTTCTGTCAGAGCCTATTTATCCAACTTCTAGGTATCATCAGAGGATGTGGGTACTCAAACTCAACTCCTTATTAAAAGCATCATTTAAGAGGTTCTGACTAGTGTTGCATCTGAGTTCCTTCAGACTCTGTTGTTACCCTTCAGAGACAAGCATCAATCTGAGATAAAGTGCATGTTCAGATTCTTTTTAATAAGATCAAAACGTTCAACAGCCAATGGTTTTGTGAATATATATGCCTATTGATGTATCAATGAACTGTATATCTATAACACCTTTTTGAACATAGTCTCAGATAAAATGATGTTTTATCTAACACAACTCTTCAGAATTTCATGGAGAGTGAAGTGGAAGAGAAAAAGAAAAAGGAAAGAAAAATTAAAAAATAAAATGCAAAAAGAAAATAAAGGATAAAAATAATGTATGTGTCAGGTATTTGTCTAAAATGTTGTGTGTAAATACCACAACTCTAGAATTTCACGGTTTTTTTTTTGTCTATTAGCCTAGTGGCTAGATTCACACATTATATGTGGAGAAGTGGAGAATCCGAGATTCGAACCTCAGTCCCTGTACAAATTATTCCTAGTAGCTACCAACTGAGCTACACATACGGGACAATTTCACGGGTTTTTATTCAATCAAGTTTTAAACTAGAACAAAATACATTCTTTGATACGCATTCATACTTATCAAAATATTTACATCCTCCAAGGTACCACTTCTTAGTCAGTCATACACAAACCTTGACCAAGAACGCATCTACAATTTAAAATAATCAATAAGCTCTTTCCAAAAAAAAATAATCAATAAGCTCGTCATATAATCTGACTATTTTATTACATGGTTAATTAAGTTTTTAGTCCCTATAAATATTCACAGTTTTGTTTTTAGTCCACTACTAAAAAAACAAAAATTAGTGAGGGATATTTAGTGAGGGAAAACGTGAAATCCCTCTCTAATTCCGTCACTAAATTTTGCGACCAAGGAATTTGTGAGGAATTTCATTTTTTCCGTCACTAATTTTCCTCGCTAATTTTGCTTTTTCTAGTAGTGGTCGCTACAAAATAAAATCACACTTTTTAGTCCCTGTGACATTTTTCTTAAGCATTTTAGGGACCAAAAATGTTGATGAAAATTTTTGACAGGGACTAAAAATGCTGATGGAAAATTTTATAGGGACTAAAAACACTAACGGAAAATTTTATAGGGACTTAAAAGTGTGATTTATTTTTATAGGGACTAAAAACAAAACTGCAGATATTTATTGGGACCAAAAACTTAATTAACTCTCTATTTTATCCGTAAATTATATTTTGATCCTAAAGGAAGATATGATGTTAAAAGTTGTCCATGTTCCAAGTAGAATATGCCACAAATATTGTAATCATCTGTGTTTGAAACAACTCCTTTATCATTATTATTTTATAGTCTCTTTGCAAGACAAAAATTATTTTATATTCCCAATTTTTCCTACCACTTACTAGCATAATTAGATAGCAATACAAAATGACCAACACAAGATGCAAACACGTTTCTTTACATAACCGTGATCAACACATTCTAATGGAGGAACTTACTTTTGCTTTAGCCTTTAGTTCCTCGTGGCTAATGATTCTAATAGAACAAAAGTTCTGGAATCAGATACATGAAATGTGAAAGGAGTTGATTATATTTAAGGGTGTTTGTGATGCGGTGCGGTTTGATTCGGTTTTGAGGCTAAAATTCATCTGAATCGCAAGATAAAAAAAAACATGCGGTTTGGTTTGGTTCGGTTGACTTCTAAAATAAAATCTGAACCCAAGCAATGCGGTTTGGGTTGGATCGGTTTTTGCAGTTTTTATCGAACCAATATAATTTTTTGTTTTCAACATTAAAATCAAGTTAAATAGTTAAAACACGACATATTTCCAGCAATGTTTCTAACAGTGTTTTAAACTCCATCCAACATTAAAATTTTATTTTCATCTAATTAACAATACTCCCAACAACATAAACCAAATTAAAAATGTGTGCAAAAAATAATCTTATTATGTCGGAAATGAAAATACTAAGATTTTATCATTCTCTAGAAGTTCAAGTAACACCAAAACATATTTTTGAATTAAAAAGTTAAAAATAAACTTAACAAGAGAAAAAATATGTCATTTTATAAAAGTTTCCATTGAGTTTCTATGAATATTTGTCTACGTGACATATGTTTAATTAGTGTTTTTCGTATGTTGCGGTTTGATTTGGTTTGGTTCGGTTGATAAAACAAAAACCACAAACTAAACCAAACCATGCGGTTGAGATCTGAACCAAATGCGGTTTTTTACGGTTTCAGATTGAATTGGTTTGGTTTGCGGTTTTTATATTGGATTGGTTCGATTTTGAACACCCCTAATTATATTGGTAACATATAATCAAGTATTAATATATTTTTGGTCCCTATAAATATATCAATTTTTCATTTTAGTCCCTCTAAAATTTTCCAACAACTTTTAGTCCCTGTAAAATTTTCAATCACTACTTTTGATCCCTATTTTTAAGATAATTTTTGTATTTTTTAATGAAATTATGCAGAAATATATAGAATATTGTAAACATCTCTCCCAAAAAGAATTATAATTTTTTAGCAAAATATAAATTTAATACGAATTTTTAACTGTCAAAGATATAAAAATTCATATTTAATTTATATTTTGTTAAACAATTCTAAGTATTTTTGGATGAGATTCTTATAATATTATAAATTTTTCTGAGAAATTTTATTTAAAAATATGAATTCTACATATGAGTTTACTTTAGGAGGGACCAGAAGTGAAGATGAAAAACTTTTGGGGAAATAAAAGTTGAAGAATTTTTTTAGAGAAACTAGAACGAAAAATTGACATATTTATAGAGACTAAATATATTTAACCCTATAATCAATAGTTTATGGCCTTATATAAAAAATAAAAAAAAATTTGGCCTCCAAAATTTGGAGCTCTATGTCACGGGCCTGGATGCTGCTCTTGCTCTGGGTCATCCCTAAAAGGTTCATACTAAATTCCTAATATCCTTAATAAATCTATATGTCGTAGATCTTTTTATGCATGCTCATATGTTTATTCTGTAATAAAGTATGATTATTGTTTTAATCTATGAGTATTGTTAGTAACATTCTCTTTTCAAATACATTTTCTCAAACACTCACTTCTTTATTGGTTTAAATCAAGATGAATCTCACACTTTAAAAATGGGTTTCACTTAAAGTGGTGGGATATACGTTAATTTCATTCAATAAGAGAATGAGTGTTAGAGAGTATTCAAAATATAGTGTCTCTAGCATTCCTCTTTAATCTATATAGAGCAAGACACTTGTAATGATTAATTATTAAATTAATTCCAACACAATAAGCTTATCAAATATAATCTCACAATTTTAATATTTTTCCATCTATAGATTATATTTTAATCCCAAAGTAGAATAAATTATGATATTAGAAGTTTACCCCTAAAATAACCGATGAAAAATCACAAATGTAATAACTAAATAACTAATTCTCCATGTTCCACGTACAATATGCCACCAATATAGTAGTTCTCTTTGTTTGAAAGAACTCCTTTATCATTTTTATTTTATAGTCTCTTTGCAAGACAAAAACTATTTTATAATCCCAATCTTTTCCTACCACTTTTGATCATAATTAGATAGCAATACAATTTTAAAATGCTTGAATGGTAAAAAAAAAAAATAGAAACTTTTATCACAAAATGTTTCTTTACATATGCGTCATCAACACATTCAAATGGAGGAATTTATTTTTGCTTTAGCCTTGAGTAATAAAACAAAAGCTATGGGAATCAGATACATGGAGTGTGAAAGAGTAAAGAAGATTGAAACAACTTCAACATAGGGCTGGCTTTGAATACATCATTTTGGTGGGACAACTTGCCACATCAAATTAGGGAAGCTTATACTAGAAAAAAGTTAGGCTTACCTTATTTTAGGTTTTGTTGATTTTGGTTTCTCTTGTAGGAGGGTTTTGGTTGTTTGTTTCCCTCTCTATCTTTTGTATTTCCTCTCTTTTTTATAATATATTTTAGGGACTTGCTTTCTTGGCAAGTCTCCTTTGCAAAAAATAAAAAATAAAAAATGAACAAGTGGGTAGATGTATCTTTATTAACAATAAAATTGCAGAGAACCTATATATCTTTCACTGATACTGAAAAAATTATATTTTCAAACATGGACGCAAAAATTAGTGACAAACTCAAATTTGCAGCTGAAACGGATAATGTAGAACTCCTATATGATGTAATTCAAGATGATCCATATGTTTTGGAGAATATAGATAAACAACAATTTGTGCAAACTCCTTTGCATTTTGCGGCATCTATGGGGCATCTCCGGTTTGCCACCGAGCTCATGAATTTGAAACCTTCATTTGCTTTGAAGCTAAATCCACAAGGGTTCAGTCCAATCCACCTTGCTATGAAAAACTTGCAGTTCAGTCCAATCCACCTCGTCCTAAAGGATATTGTGCTTCGCTTTGTTGACATCAATAAAGACGTTGTTAAAATTAAAGGAAAAGAAGGGACTCTTCTTCATTTAGCAGTTCAAACTGGAGAGGTTGAACTTTTAGCTAAATTCCTCTTTGCTTGTCCAGAATCCATTGAATACTTGACTGCGAGGTGGGAGACTGCGTTGCATATTGCTGTTAAAAATGAACAATACGAGTCCCTTGACGTACTTGTTATCTGGCTTAAAAGAAATAATCAGAGAGGCGCTAAGAAGCTCGAAAAGAAAATACTTGATCAGAAAGATGAGGAAGGCAATACTATTTTGCACCTTTCAGCCCTAAATAGTGAAACACAGGTAACCTCACTATGATTAAAATCACATATCTCCTTTATAATTATTTTTCTTGTCCCCCCTCCCTCAATTAAAAACGGATCATGATAACATTAGAATAAAATTATTAGGTTACATTGGGAATAAAAAGTGACCCTTAGTTTCAAATATTTTTCTTTTGCAAATATGAATGATCACTAACAAACTATATTGTTCATTTATAATTTACTTGGTAGCACAGATGATTCGATTGCTAGTAAAGACTAGGATAAATTTGAATGCAAAGAACTTGAAGGACAAAACTGCTTTAGACATGGCAGCTGCCAATGTAGACATTGAGAGGATATTGCTGAGTGCTGGAGCAAAATCTTGCCAACAAATTACCAGTGCTCCCACACTTGTACATACACTAAGATCAAGTACCACAATTTTTCAAAAAATGTTAACTTGGATATCTCGCATTAGAAGAGATATAACAGAGGAGCAACGTAACACTTGGTTGCTAGTTGCGACTATTGTTGCAACTTCCACCTATCAATCAATAGTGAGTCCCCCTGGTGGGGTGTATCAGGCTAATGCTAGTGACAATAATGTGAACATCACTTCCTCCAATTCGACTATTACTAACACTAACCCAGGAAATGTTGGGAAATCGGTATTGTCAAAAGAGGATTTCTTTTCGTTTTCATTTTCGAATATGCTTTCCTTTTTTGTATCAATTATAGCAATATTGTTTCTCAGCATCCCAAGTCGCCCGTTCGAGGGCCTTCTAGTGCTAATTCCGGTGGTTTTCTTTGTCAGTTGCTATCTCGATTCTTTGAATAGGATATCCCCTACACGTATCAATTCTATTGTAGTTGACATCACGGTGTATTCAATTCTATTATTTGTCATGTTAATTTTTTTGGCTATTTCGGGGTACTCTATACTTCAACTGAGGCGCAGTGCTAAGAAGTTCAGTAAACCATTGGATGCAACTCAAACCACTGTTGGCCAAATTCACTGACAACAATATTTGAAGCATATCTTGTCTTGCAACTCAAACCCCTGTTGTCATTGTTATCGTATCATTGTTTTTGTTTAATCATAGAAATTTTTTAGTCAGTGTTTGAAGCATATCTTGTCTTGTATTTTATTGAATGTAAGTGTATTCATTGTTGTTGGGAAGAAAATGGATTAATCAACATGATGTGTGATGGTCCTTTGCAAAGGTTAATTATAAAAAGTTGATTCAGTTGGTAAGTAGTTAACTCATTCGTAAAATTGGTTGTTCAACTTCTTATTAGATGGATGATCCGAAAGTAATTGAAAATGCTCGCTGAACTTTAAAGCCTACCTTGATTCTCGTGAGTCCCTCAAACCCAACGTGCATAAAATTTCTATTGGAAAAAAAAAGATTAATTCTAACTCATGTCCCTTAAAACAAAGACCAATTTTCACTAGGATTAATTGTTGAAATAATCTTTATACTCCACCGATAATCATAATGTAATGGATTTGATGTAAAAGTAAAATTAACAATAGCTCGATTATGTTAAGAAACTAAAGAAATAGAAACAAGAATAAAGTAGAGAGAAGTAGAGAAGGAGAAAGAAAGATAAGAGAGATGATTCTATTATTCTCTTGTGTACAATTAGATTACATATGAGCTCTATTTATAGAGAAATACAATGACTTGGTGGGCAAGCACAATATAGCCCAATAAACAAAAAGTATGACCCAATAACCCAATTGTTATATAGACATCCACTTATAATATTCATAACACCCCCCCTTGGATGTCTATCGAGGATATGCCTTATTAAAACCTTACTAGAGAAAAACCCGGTGGGAAAAAAATTCTAGTGAAGGAAAAAAGAGTGCAGAACACATTTATGTCTCCCCCTCATAAAGACACTCGTATATAAGACGAAGAAAGTCAAATAGTCTTCTATTCTAGTTACTCAAAAGCTATACTTGGCGGTGACTTTGAAGAGAGATTTGATTTATCTCCATACCCTTCTTCAAATGAGTAGTGCTTGAGATATTATCTTCATATTGAGTTGTTGAAAGAACATTCTCCAATTCCTTGATCATGTTGTTTCTCTTAGGTACAAAATGTATGTTTGACTTTGTTCCGATATGTATTTACTAATATTGACAAAAAAAA
>Ga0228711_1003549_pt1 | contig 24246 bp, 15 predicted proteins | sample MedpolnodulmetaG_2_FD_177996 | JGI IMG/M metagenome (GOLD analysis project Ga0228711, IMG submission 177996) | Root nodule microbial communities from Medicago polymorpha collected in Santa Monica, California, United States - brown nodules | ecosystem: Host-associated > Plants > Roots > Nodule... | reverse complement strand
TTCTTGTGTGATTGAGCATAGAAGTCTCTTGGAGGTGTCCTTGAGCAAAGATAAGTCTCTTTCTTGTGTGATTGAGCAACTTGTAATTTGAGATTACATTTTAGTGGAACTCTCCTTGGAAGTGCAAAGAGGACAGGACTACTTCCGGTTTGTGGAAGGAACCTGTATAATTGCTTGTGTTCTCTCTTCTTCTGTTCTTTACTTTATCCGCTGCACATAGACTCCGAACTCACCCAGACTCTGAACTACTTCAGACTCTGAACCTGAGGACAGTTATCTAGAATGCAAAAAGAAGAAGTTTCCAAAAACACAATTCAACCCCCCCTTCTTGTGGTTTTTCTCACCTTCAGCATGTACCTTGGTTTGGATATGGCTTGGCGAGAACATATTCCACGTCTCATTGTGGAAAGCGACTTTAAAACTCTTATTGATATGGTTACTGGTAGTTGTATGTTTAGTGGAGCCATTCCCACGTTGATGCGGCGTATTCGCAACCTTTTGACTTTAGATTGGCATGTCCAGTTTCGTCATACTTGGAGGGAGGGTAATTGTTGTGTTGATTGGCTTGCGACCTTTAGTCTTTCTTTAGACTCTTTCGATGTTACTAGATTGGAGTATCCACCTAGTGAGCTCCATAGGTTTCTTTTTGATGATATTTCTGGGACTTGTTTTCCTAGGCATGTTCAGTTAGTTGTTTAGTTTTCTGCTGGGCATTTGGCCCTCTTTTGTACCAAAAAAAACAAAAACATAGATAATGTTAGCATCGAGAAGAATCGAATGAGATCATGAGGGAAGTATACCTCCAGGTCCCAACCCTACATCGTCAAAACAACTTCAAGGGGTTGGAACTCATAAAAGATATAAAAGCTTGCATTGCAAGCTGGGTCAGTTAGATTTGTAAGGCCAACTCCAACGGCAGTCTTTCACATGTGTTCGCCGCCGTGTAGTTTCAAAGAATGGATTATTTTGCATTGGAGTGCGCCAACTTGGAGTAACCGTACCTTCAGAAGGTAACTGTTATTTTGACTATAAAATCAATCAATAAAAAACTAGTCGTTCTATCAATCAGTACCTTCTATTACTTTTTTTATTTGTTTGTAATTTTTATAAATTGTGATCATTTGAGAAATTACACTCAATTTTTTCTCTCATAATTTTCTCTCTTTGCTCTTATTTTTACACACAATTTTTCTCAGATAATTTTAACTTCACAATTTTATCTCTTTGGTTTATGTCAAATGTATCCCAATCAATTTAATTATTCTACAATCTTTGTTGCATTTTATGCAAAATCACCAACGTTCTCGTTCTCAAAATTTTCAATTTTTGTCTCCACCAACAAACTCCACCATGTAATCTTCTATAACTCTTCTCTCAATCTTCTTTCACTCAAATGGATCCAAGTAGTTTGGAAGATCTTAATAATATTTTTGGGGAGTTGATAGAAGAAGAATTCATGGACAACACTGATGAGGAGTTGTTGATGTCAATGCTCCAGAGTGAACAACAATCAGAAAGTTCTACTAGGCCCATGCGAAGAAGAAAAGTAATGGATTGAAGCCGTGAAGAGGGACATAGCCGATTGGTCAACGACTACTTCTCTGAAAATCTAGTATACACAGATGCTCAATTCCGAATAAGGTTCAGAATGCATAGACATGTGTTTCTTCGAATTGTAACAGCCCTTGGACATCATGATGAGTATTTCCAAATGAGGGTTGATGCAACTAGCAAAATGGGTCTTTCACCATTGCAGAAATGTACTGCTGCTATTCGTATGCTAGCATACGGGTCTCCTGCCGACATTGTAGACAAATATGTTCGAATTGGAGAATGCACAACGGTTGAATGCTTAGACAAGTTTGTAAGAGGCGCAAACGAAGTATTTGGGGCTGAGTACCTAAGAAGGCCAAACAACAATGATGTTGATCACCTAATACATCAAATGGGTGAGGCACGCGAGTTTCCAGGTATGTTAGGTTCCATTGATTGTACGCATTGGAAATGGAAAAATTGTCTGGTTACTTGGAAAGGCAAACTTTGTCGAGGTGACCATGGTAAATCCACGATCATGCTTAAAGCAGTGGCATCACAAGACATATGGATTTGGCATGCATTTTTTGGTATTGCAGGTTCAAACAATGACATTAATGTGTTAAACCAATCCAATGTGTTTAATGATATTTTGGAAGGACAAGCACCCATGGTGCAATATACAGTTAATAAAACTCCATATCATGTGAGGTATTTTCTAACAGATGGTACATCTTGAATGGGTTACATTCGTCAAGACCATTCCAATGTCGCAGGGAGAAAAAAGAAAACTATTTGCTCAACATCAAGAATCAGCAGGAAAAGACGTGGAACATGCGTTTGGTGTGCCCCAATCTTGATTTGCAATTATTTGTGGCCCAACACGTGCTTGGCATATGAAAACTCTCAAGCATATAATTTATGCATGCATCATATTACACAACATGATTGTTGAAGACGAACGACACACATATGTAGGTGATTTTGATTACTCTTACGATAATGTGAACAATGACGTCTCAACAACCGAAACATCTAACGATCCTCATCCTAATCTTGCAACAAGACTTCAAAGGAGAGCAAATATCCGTGAAAGACGAGTTCATGGACAACTTCAAGTAGATTTAATGGAGCATATTTGGGAACGCTTTGAAATTAAGCACATCGAAGTTTAAATTTTATTAATTATGTAATGTTATTTATTTTTATCCTTTTTAATTATGCAAGTCATAAATTTAATGTTAATTTTCAATTTTGGTTATAAAAATTTAAGTTCCATTTTATTTTAAATTAATTTCATATTAATATTAATTTAAATTAATTAAAATAATATTTTAAGTTAATAAAATTAAACATGAATATAATATTAACTTATGTGGTAAAGTTGTGGGACATAATATGAGTTGTTTATAGTTTATCGTTGGAGTCAAAAATAAATAAGTTGTTTCAAAATGATGCGTCACAATGGGATCCACAGGATAACTATTTGTGGAGATTACCATTGGAGGTGCTCTAAGTTAAAGTAAAAAAAAAATGATAAGAAGTGCCTCTGAAGCACTCTTAAATAGGAGGAATTCTTCCATGGTCACAAGACTAAATCAAAAGTGTTTGGACACACACACATAAAAAGATGGTCCTTAAAATATTCAATTATTTTTTTTACCAATTTCTTTCTTATTATTAAAAAAATATTTCTTTATGTGTATGTGACCAAACACTTTTTATCTGGTCATGTGACCATATTAGAATTTCTCCTTAAATAGTACTACCTAGGGACCTTTTGCAAAAATTACGGAGATTAAGAAAGTTCGTTGTAGTATTAAATTTGTATATAATTGCTATTGTTTTTACAATTTTATCCTTAAGATAGAGAGTTAATTTATGTTTTCAACATAATATTTATTGTTGATTAAAGAAAAAGATGCAAAATAAATAAGGGTATGTTAGTAAAGAAATAATTAATGTACTTGGAAATACCAAATGAGTCTTATAAAAAGGGACACATTTTTTTTCTTCTCAAAAGGGTCTTATAATTAGGGACGGAGGTAGTATATTCAACGCATTAGAAATTGAACTTTAACTTTTTTAAGAAATAATATCTTTATGGGTCTTGTTAACGAGTGTCATGGAACACTCTTTAAAGATTCTAAAAAAAGAAATTATTTTATAAAAAAGCTAAATATTTCAATTTTCAATACACTGATTACACGTATTTTTGTAAAAAAACTACCATTAAAAATCTTAGAGAGTGTCATGTATGTTACTTATTAGCAATAAATAATTAGTTATCTTGGTTGGAGTCGGGTTAGAAACTAACACGATATGATAACTAAATAGTTTTATGATCTATCTTATAAATATAATTTAAATATAAAAATTTGAAATCTCATATACGTTGAGGAAGGATCAAATTACACTAGATGTTAATTCGCTTAATACCCTTTGACAAATACAAATTTTACAAAGTTCATTGTTGATTGAAAGTTTATATCATATATATCGGTGAAATACTTACACAATTAAAGTCTTATGTGTTTTTATTGAACATTGTTCATTTTGAGAGGTCTCGATATTTTATTCAATTATTTCAGATTTATGTATCATATTTTATAGTAGAGATGTCATGTTCCTAAGGAGGTGAATGTTCATGCAAGAATTTCTTAAATAGCATACTTTTTTTCCATCTCCCCCAAAAAAGAAATTATAATTTTCCCAATGGTGTCTTCTTAAATTAAAAGCTCTAGTTCCCTAATTTTTATAATAGAGATGTCATGTGCCTAAGAAGGTGAATGTTTGTGCAAGAATTTCTTAAATAGCATACTTTTTTCCATCTCCCCCAAAAAAGAAATTATAATTTTCCCAATGGTGTCTTCTTAAATTAAAAGCTCTAGTTCCCTAATTTTTATAATAGAGATGTCATGTGCCTAATGAGGTGAATGTTCATGCAAGAATTTCTTAAATAGCATACTTTTTTCCATCTCACCCAAAAAGAAATGGTTAAATATGTTTTTAGTCCTTACATTTTACGCCTCTTTGAAGAATAGTCCCTGTATTTCATTAAATGTTTTTAAAATCCTCATATTTTATCTTCGTTATCAAAATTAGTCATTGTTGTTAATTCTCTAACGGAATGCTGACGTGACAGTTAGTGGGTCCCAATTATTTTAAGGTTAAATATGTTTTTGGTCCTTGCATTTTGCGTGACTTTGAAAAATAGTCCTTATATTTCAATAAATGTTTTTAAAATTTCTAAAATAATAAGAACTATTCTTCAAAGTCACACAAAATGTAATGACCAAAAACATATTTAACCTTGAAATAATTGGGACCCACTAACTGTCACATCTGCATTCTGTTAGAGAATTAACAGTAAGAACTAATTTTGATAACGGAGATAAATTATGAGGATTTTAAAAACATTTAATGAAATGTAAGGATTATTCTTCAAATGAGAGCAAAATGTAAGGACGAAAAGCATATTTAACCCAAAAAGAAATTACAATTTTCTCAATGGTGTCTTCTTAAATTAAAAGCTCTAGTTCCCTAATTTTTCAACACTACTATGATGATGATGGATATGTATGGATTGATGGTGGTTTTTTTTATAGGAAAAAAAGAACAAATAAAGTTTACCCCGTGATATATAATGGCTTGGTTACGAAGTTTATCCTAGATCCACGACTCATGTTGCTCCTTTGTGGCGGGAAAGTGACGCGCAGCATTGTAGGGGAAACGGGAGGAAAAAAGATAGTGTCAAAAATAAAAAGATCTCATCTCAGGTCAAATTTATACGGATACAATATGAATATAGAGTTCGTTTTTAAAAAATAATGATGTGACTTTTTGATACTTAAGCATTAGAAGAATGTTTTTCTTACAATAAAATAAAATTAAATTCGATTATGTAGTTCTTTTGTTGCGATGGTTTTGACGCTAAAGAGACCGATAAAATTATAACAAGAAAATGAAGACACGCAGGGAGTTTGGTAGTTTAATTGTTTTGAGTTAAGTGATAATGAGTTTAATGTTTTGAGTTTAAATTTAAACGAAGGATAAAAAAAATTGATATAACTGATTGGTCTCGGGATGATTGAAGAAATTGAACGGTTATTTTCGGTGCTTCGGTGTGACGGAGATTAAGTTTTCATGGTGGAGGAGAAAAATGTCTACAGACACGTTAGCACTCCAATGCTAAAGTCAGTATTTGAAAGATGTGATTATGTGCGAAAATGGTGAAAAGTGAAATTTACCTAAAGGGTGACACTGAATCACTCTTATATATATGCGTAGAGAGCGCTAGCAGTTCCTCCGAAGTACAATGTCATCTTAGAAGGTCGTTGAAGATGACGTGGACGACGGAGATGGAGTCAAGATGTACTCTCATGCGGTGATCCGCATGGGATTTCACATGTTCTCTAGTCGTGTTCCGCCATATTTTGTCTTGGCTTTTGGCTTAAGGGGTCTTACTCTTGAGGGTTTCTAGCCGGTCCGCAACAATAACAATTAATTATTAACATCTTTTAACCCACTTGAATTGGCCTGGTAGTATTGGCTTGAGATTTGGGAGTGTGCTCCTCCTCAAGGTCTCTAGTTCGATTCTCCCCAGTGTCAATTTAGCTTCTTCAAAAAAAATTATTAACGTCTTTTTTTTGAAAAAAATTAATTATTGCGATTGTTGTTTCCGTGAGCATAGCTCAGTTGGCAGAGATATGCATTGTTATATGCAGGGGCTGGGGTTCAAACCCCAAATACCCCATTTATTCACCTTATGCATTGTTATATGCAGGGGCTGGGGTTCAAACCCCGAACACCCCATTTATTCACTTTGAAAAAGATGAATTCTAGCCACCAGAATTGCAATTATTTTTTTTCTCTTTGGAAAAAACAAAGAGAAAATTGCCCTCGTTGAATTGGATATAATAGGACATATGAAGCCCGGATACTCCAAAATAGAGACGTACCCATATCAGATACGTATCGGATACCGATACTCCACGGATACTTGCGGATACGCATCCATGAAGTATCGGAATTAATTATTTAAATTTTTAAAAAATATTTTAACGGATACTTATACGATACTCCGTAGGTACACATAGGTACTTATAAGATACTTCACAAATACATATCCTAGAAAAAGATGAAGAGTAAAAAAGTGAGTCAATGTTGTACACATTCAGTAGATATGTATATGATTCAATTTTTGATATGCATCACTAGAATTGTTTCTGGATGAACCACTTAAAATTATACTTCTTGTGGATGAAGGTTACGAGAGAGATGGGATTCAACTAATTAACATTAGATAAAATTTGTGTTGAGTTCTTTTAATCAATGTTTATTTTCTTCAAGTATTTTACATACATATAAGTTTTAGTATAAATTTTTTGTTAACGTATCTTTACTGTATCGTATTCTAAATTTTGAAAAATTCACGTATCCGCGTACCCGCATCGTATCGTACCCGCACCCGTATTCGTATCCGGACTTCATAAAATAGGACAATGCCAACGGCAGGTACAGCATTCGGTGCAAGGGGGCCTCGGCGAATTCCGGGTATCAGGTGTTCTACAATTTAATTTAGTCATGCACGTTAACCCAATTTCTCACTACTCCGTAATATGGATTAGCTCAAATCAATATTCCAAATGCACACTTATGTTAGTTTTCCATATTTGAGTTTTCTCCAATAGATTCTTAAAGGGAGTGAGTAGCTTTATTTAAACCGATTAAAGTTAAAATCGTAAACTGATTCAAAAAGTTAAAAATAATACAAAATCAAATTTTATTGTATAATTTTGGATGCTTTTATGAAAATCGTTAAATCAAAGTTCAAGAATATTTGTTGGCAATGTTAACAAAATAAACTTATTTATTTTATTATTCTTTAAAAAAATATTATTTATTTTATTATTGGTAACAAATATATCATATTAATTTTTTAGATTTTTTTTTTGGACAGAATTTAATTTTTTAGATATGTTATTTGAACAACTATGTTTAGAACAACCAAAATGTGCAAAGAAATACTCCCTCCGGTCTCAAATGTAAGAAACAAAAAAATAAAATTGGTGGTCTCAAATATAAGAAAAAGTATAGTAAAATGAACCTATTAAATGTCACAATTCCAAGTTTACCCTTATTAAACTCACCTCATTAATGTCTTTACTACTTCAAGACAAAGATAAAATTAGAAAAATATCACTTTTTATAATGACTTAAATGTGGTCAATCCACTTTCTTAATATGTGTGCATTTTTTTTTGTTTCTTACATTTGAGATCGGAGGGAGTATATGTTTTTACACAAAACCTAAAGCAATAAAGACAAATTAGGCAATCCTAAAGCAATAAAGGCAAATTAGGCAGTATTTTTGTTGAGTATTTACTAGAGTTTGCATAAAAAGATAGGAGAGTGCTAACCATTGCCTTTGGGGCATTGGATAAGGGGATAAAAATAGAAATATAGTATTGGAAAATGATGAAAAGTGATAAATTTAACTTTTTAAAAGTCAAAATGTTGTTGAAACCAATGCAAACATGTTACTTTTGCCTTCCTTAACCATTGCCCTGGGGACAATGGTTAGCAGGACCCAAAAAAATATATATCAAGATGGTGATAAATAAATAATTAATGTATTTAAAAAATTGAAAGTGGTCTTGTAAAAATAGAGAGACAAGAAAAAACTCAAGATGGTTATATATTGAGAGACGAAGGTAGTACTAGTATCATTATTATCCCACAATACCTTCAATACTCATCATGCTTTAATGGCTTCATCAACTTCTTGCTTCCTCGGTTGAGGAACACCACTGTCTTATCTCCCTTGTGCTTATATGTCTTTTGCAACTTCCTACTTTCTCATTCAATTTCACCCATGCTGCTTCCTCACTCGCGGTTGCGATGTGCAGTGGCGGCGGATCTCTTTGGGGGCAGACAGGTGCCATGACATCCCCCAAATTCTCCTTATATATTATATTAGGTGTAACACAACAACTAGAATTCAACTGCCGCAGTGAAAAGGGGGTACTACCGGTTCAACACCTGCACATCATCTTTTTACATATTTAATCTTTTATTTTTGCATATTGTATTTATAAAAAAACATTTTTGAGGAGATTCGAACCCACATCCACCTACTCCTATAGAATATTTAATACCACTTGGCCAGTTGTTAATTACTAATAAAACTTAAAACCATTCAATATATATTCCATAAAAGTTTGGCACCCCCAACAAATTAACTCAAGATCTGCCACTGGCGGTGTGCACCACGGCCTTCAAATTTTCATCATCCTTCCATGTCTTTTGCAACTTTATGTTTTCTCTTTACATTTCACCAGCCGTGCTTCCTCTTCAGTCGTCCTCATCCACGATGTTTTAGAATTTTTTATTTAAAAAAAAGGGTTGTTTAATTTTTGACAAATGCTAAGTAGCCCGATATAAAAATATAAAATTTAAAATTATTTTTTAATATAAATTTAATTTTTGAGATTTCTTAATCCTTAGGAAACAATTTAGCAAAATCCTTGATTGTCTTAATTTGTGATATTTCTTCTATTAGGGTATCATAATAAAAAAGAAAAATAGGGGGGTGGGGGGGTGTGGTGGGAACTATGGTATTTCAGACATGTTTAGATTCACGGTCACATGCAAATGAACGAGCTTTGTTGGACCTAAATGAGCGGTAAACTCTCTCCATGTATTTTAACGTTGATGCATGTCTAAGGATGTATTCGAACGCAAGACATTAGTTAAACTAGAAGAGACTCTCACCATTTCATCTATACATTCTTGAGTTATTTGTTCTATATCTTTTTCTCAACAAGTTTTGACATTTTTTTGTTGCATTAGTTTTGATACATTGTTTTTCTTGCCTTTGGAAGGCTTAGGCTTTTTTTTGCAAATACAACTTCAGCACAAATTTTGAAAAATGATCTAATATATAACAAATAAAAGAAAAAGAAATTCGGAGGAAGTCTCTCATTTCACCATTATCTTTTTATTTAGTTTTCTTATGACATCAATGTTAATAAAACCCTTGTAAAGTGTCTAAAAACTTGATTTCTTGTAATTGTACCTAAACAAATATAGTTTAGTTTAACATGTACGGACAAAATGGTATAGTATCATACATAAATTTCATTTTTATTATTTCATCAATAAGTCACATTTTATCTAATAGTGAAAAATAGTTAATGCATGACACAAGATTTATCTTACGTACCATGCATAATAGTGTCTATATTTGTGAGTAAAATAATTAGGGATATTTTGTAAAGAAACAGACAATGAATGTGTTAAGAAAAGGAGTAAGTAGAAGAAGAAATGAGGCGTGGTCAAAACGCAAATGCAAAAGCAAAGGTAACTCCTGAAATTTGAAAACCAACCACGCAAACGCAACAGGAAGCTGTGTGCTGCTGATGCATGATCCATCTTCACTCTGCCAGCAAACAAATATGCGTTTTCAAAACTTGCGTAATTTTTTTGTTGTCCTTTTTTGGATCACAATGCCACGAAGAAAAAAAGAAGAAGTTTCTTTCATTCCCAGAAAATTAGAAATGAAATGAATCACCTCTTCTCTCTCTCTCTCTCTCTCTCTCTCTACAAGAGCGCATGATTAAAGAACCCACCTTCCCAATCTGACGTGTCACTCATTCGTTGGTTCATTCCCTCTCGTCGGGATTCATACCAACACACCAATAAACACTACCAGTCACTCTCACTCCTCTCACTTTCTCTCTCTTCTTTTTTTGTTTTCTCTTTCTTCTCAATTTTGTGTTTTTCTCTTCCTACAATTCCCCCATTTTCTCCGCTATCTTTTTACCTTTACTCATGAATTTCGCACATTCGTAACAAGCAATGCACAATCTTCATTAAGATTATTTCAATTTTCAGAATTAGACAAAATGATTGAAGCAATGGAAAGTTCAGTTAACGGTGGTGGTTTCGCGACTCATTTGCAAAGCTTTGGTGGTGGTGGTGGTGGTGATAGTAGTGAAGAGGAACTATCTGTGTTACCTCGTCATACTAAGGTTGTTGTTACCGGAAATAACCGTACAAAATCTGTTCTTGTTGGTCTTCAAGGTGTTGTTAAGAAAGCTGTTGGATTAGGTGGTTGGCATTGGCTGGTAACTAATCACTCTTTTTTTCGTTAATCTCTATTTTTTACTATTAATGAATGTGTTTTATAATTTTATTTCCATTCTTATCAATTCAACTTAAACCATTTTCTTGTGTCGGTCAATTTTGGTTTTTTTTTTATTTCCATTTGATATATTTATAATTTTATTACAACACTCCTTCAATCACGCTGAAATCAAATTGTGTTGAAGCTCTTATTGATCACCGTTTTTTTGGGGTTTTATTTAATTAAATCTGTTATAAACCCTACTTTATGAATTATTATCCAAATCATTCAAGTTTTGATTTTTAATTTAATTTTGATTCTCAAAATGTTGAGTCTTTTTTTGTTGAAATTTGAATTGATTATTATTATTTTGTTTATGTGGGTTTTGAGTTTCAATTTTGAATCACAAATTGCTTGTATTCATTGCATGTCTCTCTTTATTACTGGATCTGGTGTTTCACGAGATGCTCTATTGAGAATTCGAGATCAATTGTTTATTAAATTTTTTATTTTTTGGGATGTTATTGATTTGAGCTCTGAATTGAGTTTATTACCCCCTTTGGCATTATTTTCCAATATTAAACAAATCGTGTTATTGGATTTTCTGAATCTAATGGGGATTTTATTTGGGATTCTTGCATGTTCTTTCATGGTGAAAAGCTACATGCATGTTCTCTTTCAATGCTTATTGCAATTAACTACTTATCAGTGGCATTGAAATCAAGTTTGTCTTGGGTTCTCATTTTAGTGATTTGAATTTGAATTATGAATATTTATCAAGAATTTAGATTATTTGAAATTAGGCCTAAATGATTTTTTTTTTTTTTTATAACAATTTTCGCTGTATAAATAAATGTAGGTTCTTACTAATGGAATTGAAGTGAAGCTACAAAGGAATGCTCTTAGTGTGATCGAAGCACCCACCGGCAATGAAGAAGATGATGACCTTGAATTTGACAACGTGCAATGGAATGGATCAGATATGGGTAAGTTTACCCTTTAAAGCTTCAAATTAACTTTATTAATTCTGACTGGTACTGCTATTCTGTTTTATCTTAAAGGGTATTGTGTTTTATCTTAAGACCATCCCATCTCAATAATGATTAACAATTAAGCTTATCATTCCCCTTAAGAAAAAACAATTAAGCTTATCATTTTGTTTTCTCCTAGAATTAATGTGATTCAATTATGTTTATGTAATTCCTAGTACTTGTTTCTGCACATATTAGAATGCTGTGATATTTTATTAGTTTATTAATTGTTGTTTTGGCTTCAATGACCATGGGTTTGCAAAGTGATAGAGTTTGGTAACATTGGATCCTTTATGCGTGTCTTTTTTTTTTTCCTTTTTTTACTCTAAATACTAAAAAGACACTCGTGTTTTGCTTTTTTAATATTTATTTATTGACCCTACCAGTACTATTTTTAATAATTAAATAAAATTGTGTGTTATGTTTGATTTCTCAGCATCAGACGATACACACAAGTCTCACAAATCGAGGCACAGAGTGCATAGATCGTTGGGATCATGTCACAAGACCATGAGTAGGTCCTTCTCTGGTGATTCACAGTCTAAGGGGTCCGTTACTATGCCTCATGGGTCCATGGTATATCAGCTTTAAATCTTTTTTCATAATTTATTTTCCTACCCACTGACGCATTAGATAATTTTATTCCTTTATATTTTAATTATTAATGTTATTTTCTTTGTATATTTTCTGCAGAAGGTTGACTTGAGCAAGCTTGAAATGGCTGCATTGTGGAGATATTGGAGACATTTTAATCTTGTACATTCTTATAATAACTAATCTTTTGGTTATGATATCTTATTGAAGATGCTTATGGCAGTCTGAGTGTGTTTGTTGTACTTAGTACTTACTTTTATAATGGATTTGCAGGTGGATGTCGTCCCAAACCCATCAAAGGAGCAGCTAGTAGACGTTGTTCAGAGGCATTTCATGTCCCAGCTGGTACATTAAAATTATTGATTGCTTATTTGTTTGTGTTAACTAGTTTCCATTCAAATAAAGAACTCTTCAACATCATGTGCTTATTATTATAACATTAAACTAATCACAATGATGTCTTTTCTTAATACTATATCTTAATTTATTGAGATTATACTAAAACCGTTCTTTTATAATATTGTACAATTTGAACTGTTGTAATTGAGGTTTTTGTAGTTTTGTAGTTTTGAGCTCCATATTATCAAGTTTCTATCTTTTCTACAAATTACACCGAATTTGTAAATTATCTGATGATGGGGCAAGCATGCCACTAAAATATGCATGAATTGTGGTGGGTTGCGTGTGTGCCTGAAAGTTTGTTGTAGAACTTGAATTGAATGAAGTATTTGGCTGTTATGATAATTATAGCCTGAAATTGCGTTTCTTTCTTGTGAAGCAAATGGACGAGTTGCAGGTCATTAAGGGATTTGTCAATGCTGCAAAGAGGGTCAAGACTGTGTGCAAATGAGATTGGAATGACGCAAGAAATGACTGAGATATGTTAAATAGTATTGTCTATGCTAACAGAGATAATGTATCTAGTGTTCACCTCCCTTCGTACTTACTATGTTACATATTAATCGGGAATTTGCATATTTCTGATATAGTAGTAGGTTAATAGTTTAAGGTTATAGAGGTACTAATTACTCTTTCGTGGCCACCCAGTTATTATGTAGATATATGTGACCTTGAAACTGGTCGTAAGGGAAGTCTCCAAGGCTTTCTTTTCGATGTTCGATTCGATGTACCGCTGACTTGCTGGGAAGTGAGCTTTTAGAGACCTTAATGTATATATTAGTAATTAGTATATTTTAGTTTCTCTTCACTTTGATTCTTCTCATATATGAATGAATTCTCCACTGCCAATCCGCCACCACCCTATGGCTAATGAAGTGGTTATTAATCAAATTGGTAAGACCGTTCTATGATTTGAAGTTTTTTCTTCATTGTTGTTATCAAAAGTATTAGGATTTTAGCGCATAATTTAAACTAGAATTATTTGTGTATGTTCCCATGTGGTAAATATATTTGTTATGTCATGTTACTTTTTTTTTTTTGGAGAAACTGTATTTCATCTAATCATCTACTCTAGTAAAATACCAAAATTTAGTTATAAATAGAAAAATTCGCGGAATTAAAACTTCTCGTGATTAAACAATGTTGGATAACTTTCGAATATAATAATGAACTTTTGTTCTTTCTTTTTGTTCTTTCTGATTTTCTTTTTCATTTTAGGAAGAGAATCCACCCAACTTTGTCAAGCTCGTCTACTTTCCTTTCTACTTTCGCTCTCTTTTTCGCTCAATTTGCTTTAATTTATAGGAAATGTTAACTAGCGTCTCCGAGACACTGGTTAAGAACTTTAATTAGTAATTTTTTATGAAAGTTTGTGTAATAAAGTATATTGAAAATTGAAACTTTTGACATTTTAAAAAAATAATGACTTGATTTAGAATGCTTAAAAAGTGCCCCGGGGACATTCGTTAATAAAACCATTAATTTATTTGTAATTTAATTCTTTTTTTTTTTTAACAATATTAGTAATTTAATTCTAAAAGTAAAACCCCTCTCTCTCTTTCGTGTCTTCTAATCCAAACAAAGGTACTCGAGAGAGTGAAATAGTGGAGGAGCGGGAACATGGTGAGAGAGTGTTTTTGTTTGGAGGGACCATGATCAAATCTGTAGCAATTGACCAACTGTTAAGATGGTCCATGGTAGTTCAACTATCAAAATGCTTACATTCTTAAGGTCACTAAATAAATCACATCCATTCACAAAATGAGGAGCTAAAGTTTAAATCTCACCTGAGAGAGATATCCGCATTTCACGTGCAAGATTATATTTAGCGGAGGAAGCCTATGAAAGGAAAAACTAAAATAACATTTAACTTTATTTGAATAACATGCATATCTTTAATTTGATCGGGGTCATTCTTTACTTTGTATAATTTATTTCAAAAATAAAAATATACCATTAACTAAATTGAAGTATTTATCTATCCAAAAATAAATAAATTGAAGTATGGGTACAAAAAAAAATTGAAGTATGGTTACCAAAAAATAATTAAGTATTTATGAGAATGTGAATCGCCCTAAAATTGAGGGTTGAGAAAGATCAATTTTATATCTGATAGAAAAGGAAGCAAAACAAAAAACTTAGATGTAAATATGTTTTTTTTAGAGAGATGTAAATATGTATTGAAAAGGGAAGAAAAAAAATGAACCTTAATGTTAATTTAATTTTGTCATTTTACTATATTTCCTCTCCGGTATCTTTTTATCGTATCATCTTACATATTCATTTTTAGCCGATCTTAATTATTGGGATAAAGTTTAATTGTTGTTGTATCAATTTCATATTATTTTTGTCCCTGTGGGCTGCATATTAGGGAGTCTTTCATGTTTCAAACCTTGTGAGGGTAAAGGGAGAGTGGTGATGTTGTTAGTTGTTACATCCTTTTCCTCCTAAAATTATATATACTCACACCTGATTTGTCACAAGTGAGCAAAAACAAAGGATTTTCGGATCAAAACGGGGCCAATTACACATGCCAAGTCGTGAACTTGTTTGAATTGACTTGAAACTGCTAGTCTCGACTGATTTCCTCCACACAAAATGATAACGGAATCAAAAGAATTTTGAAATCCACACACAATCATAACGGAATCAAAATATTTTTGCTCTTTACCTAACACGTTAGTGTTAATTCTGCTTGATATTATCCTTGCATGAGTGAAATCACACATCGTGCTGTTTTAAAGGTAGGTATAACCTCATTTCCCATCTAAAATCTTAAAATCTCTCTCAAATCACCCAAATCTAAAATTCCTTCAACTTTAAATCAAACAACACTCAAATAACAAGTAAGTTTTCATAATCAAACATCATTAAATTTTTTATGTTTATATGTTATATTTTTCCTCTTAAATTAGATTTTTTTTTAGTTTTAGGGTTTGTTTAAATTTTGATTTTTTAGCAAGAAGTGATACAATGTTACATGTTAATGACTTATATTACTTAATTGTTTAGATGTTTGCATGTTTATGTTGTAGTTATGAGTTTTAGGGTTTATGTATAATTTGCATTCCAAGTGTTTGATGAAATGTTTGAATGAATTTTTCATTGATTGTTTAATTTCTTATGGTGTAGATCTGAAACAATAGATCATCATTTGTTCAAAGCTCAAATACGTTTCAACGGTGGAACCCGTCATTCGTTCAAAGTTCGGGTCGATATCACGCTAAAGGATCTCAAGGATCAATTGAACGAAATCAATCAAGAACTCAACCCTGAAGACACAAGGAGGGTGGAAGACCTTCATGTTCTCTAGACATTATCGGACGATGAATACGTTAGGAACATGTTCTCTAGACATTATCGGGAAGGGAGAATGTGGTAAAACTAAATCTAGGGTAAAAAGAAAACCACAAGAAAACCAACCTCCATGGGGTAAAACTAAATCTGCTTCTTTTTACCCCAAGAAGATTGGTCACCAATCATCTTAAGTTCAAAGCAACCTCTTGAAATTTTCAAAGATGCCTCTTTCTATGAAAGACCAAAGATGGAAAAACAACATTGTTGTAGAAGAAAGAGGAGGAGAGAATGCAAGATGATAGTGTGAGAAATGGTGAAGGTTGGAAGAGTATTTATAGGGGTTGGGGTAACATAAGTTTTAATTACACTAAATGCAGTAAAAAAAATGTGTAAAAAGGTGTAAAAAAACGTGTAAAATCAATTAAGAATAACTGACCACCGTCCAAAAAACGTGTTCTTTGTGTTAGACCACCGACCAACTTTACATGAGTTAACTCACGCAACCGGCCAAAGGTGCGTGACTTAACTCACGCCACCGTCTAAAGATGCGTGAGTTAACTCACGTTGCATGTATGGGGTGGGTGAGGAGTGTGAGTTAACTCACATAGGGGCATTATGGAAATTTCAATTGAGAACGAGCAATTTTAGCCGGGTAAAGAGCAGAATTCGAATCAAAATACCAGCTTGACTTAATCCGAATCTCTAAGTTGAAAAGAAAAAAAAATGGACACAAATTTGTAACTTCTGAAAGACACGGTCAAATATGTTTTAGATAATGTTTTAGACAATACTGCCCCCTTTGGTTATGGCAAGGTCGTCACTAATACTAATAGCGAGAACAGTCAAATTATAGCTTTCAAATTATTTCATGAACTACTTTTCTATATCTATTTTGAAAAGAGTCCTGGTACTTTAGCTACCGTAAACATTTATCTATATAGCACCTTGCTAAATAAGAATCGCGCTGTGAATCATCGAATAATTATTGTTAAAGTTTAATGATATATAGTTATTACTATAATTTTTTATTTTAAAACAAATAATGTGTACATATAAGACACGTTTAAGCATCCAAAAATCGAACTTCATTGCATATGTTTATATATATATATATATATGTTTTTTTTTTTACACAATGTTTTTATATTCTTGTTTATCAACTGTGCCCGTTTCTTTTTTATTTTTATTTTTATTTGAGTTCAAATAGTACTTCCTCCATCTTAAGGAGCTCTTTCCAAGGACGTATTCAGAGAATACTGTGTTCAATTTTTAGGGGAACAACGCTTGACCAGTGCCCATGAGTCGGATTAGTCGCCCACCATTGGTGAGTCGGAAACCGGTGCGAAAGCCAAAAAACTAGAAAATATGACCTCCCCTCCATTTTCCACCAAAACCCAACTCCCAAACATGCCCTAAGTAGCTTAGCTTCAAATTGCTTGCAAGTGCCATAATCTGTATACTTGTTTATACATGTTATCTTTATTTCATATGCAGTCATGATTAAGTCAAAATAAAGTATGAAATGTGATTTATGCTCATGTGTTATAAACATTGTTTGGTTTGTCTTTTTCGGCAGCCGTGTTTTGGGTGCCTCATCGCTGTTGCTCATCTTTTCATATCCCTTGATGAAGAGGTTTACATTTTGGGTAATGAATATTCTCATTTCTAGTTTCTTCTGGCAAATTTATTTTTCTTCTTATTTCTTATTTCTAGTGCACTCTCCTGCTATATTGGTTAGCCTGGCCTGACCTTTAATTGGGGGGCTCTGTTGGGATGGGCAGCAGTTAAAGGAAATCTGGATCCATCTATTGTGCTGCCACTTTATGCCTCTGGAGTTTGTTGGACTCTTGTGTATGATACTATCTGCGAACATCAGGTAAAAACAATATTGTTTCTTGAAAGACATGATCCCTATGATTTTGCTTCTCTGTCCTACCTTTTGTTTGCTGCATGATCCCTGAGATACTGCTTACTTTCCAGTATCCTCAACAAGAATCTTGTGGTTAAAGCAACTTATCTTATGCATTTAGGATAAAGATGACGACTTGAAAGTTGGAGTTAAATCAACAGCTTTACGCTTCGGTGATTCAACAAAGGAGTGGCTTACTGGGTTTGGGATTGCAAGCCTTAGTGGTCTTGCTCTCAGTGGACTTAATGCTGAAGTAGGTGAATGTTATTCTGCTCTCTTTTTCACGAGGTTAAATAATTGTTTTCTGTGTCATGATTATATGATTGGAGCAGGGTGGCCATATTATGCATTTCTGGGAGTTGCGTCTGGACATTTAGGCTGGCAAATATGGTCAGTTGACCTTTCTTCTAGTTCTGATTGCAATAGGAAGTAAGTTTGTGAAACTATTTCCATAAATTTATGATTTAGTCATCCTAAAGTCCATCTTTTGAAAGGGTCTCAAATCTTTTTTACGTTGGCTTGAACATTTATCACAGCTTCAGTATATTTTTATTTTGAGCAGTGATATTTGAACAACCATTTGTTAACAACTTTTATGACAATCTCATTTTTCTCTGTTCTCATTGGTCAAAAACAATGGAGAGAGAGAAAGGAAGAGAGAGTAAGAGTATAATGTGAGTATGAGAGTAAAAGTTGTCAAAAAAAGGTTGTACAAATATCATTTCTTTTTTATTTAACGGTCAATACCACAGAAAAACAATTATGAGATTATCATAAACTTTTTAAAATTTCCTTAGAAGTTTTTTCAAAGACTAAATTTTATAGATTCGCTATTTGCTAAAAATGCTAGATGTCATACTTACTGTTTTATTTCCTCAAACCTCAACATATAAATAACCCCTGCATACTTCAGTCATTGATCAATTTTTCTGCTGATTACTTTTCAAGTTTTTTTTTTTGTTGAATCACACTTTGTTGCAGAAATTTCTGATGTATTTCAATTAGCTTATGATATAATGTTTCATTCAGTGCTATCCATTTTAACTACGACATGACCTTTTTTTTTTTTAAACTGCGACCTGACCTTTTTTCTTTTCTCCTCCAGATTTGTATCAAATCAGTGGTATGGAGTTATCATATTTGGTGGAATCCTGGCTGGACGACTTTCATCATAGGGTAAAGCTGGCTTTATATTTATATATAGTAACAAAAATAACGAAGGGTCCCCTGGAAACTGTGTGCCATATTCAATGTTGTTTGTATTTTTGTAATTATATTGGACTTGAAGGTAACCGAACGATGACAATTTGTTACTAGGTTCAACTAGTTAAGTAACTTGATTAATTAGTTTTTTATTATTTTCTTCTGATACCAACATCTGAATGTCGTTGTTATCATGCAGATGGCACTATCAGCTCACATAAATGAGTTAAAAGAAGTAAATAATTTTTTGATAGCACATGAAACTTGTACATTGTAGCTCCATAATCTCAAGGTTGTGACCAAGAAATTGATTGTCAAGAAACTTTTAGTTTCACTGTTTGAATTATGGGAACAAGCGTGATGCCAAAGTGCAGTAGCATTTGCAGTTCTAAGTTTCAAGCTGAGGAGTGATTGGTGTAATCCACTTGTGTATGTATTGACGAGCGATAGTGTTAGTCCACTCATATGTTTGGATGAGTGAAAAGGGTATCATATTTGTATCATATTGTTATATGATGACTTTCATTGATTGATTATATAGCAAGTAGATGATGGTATTTATCATGAAAGAAAAGTCAGAAACATTGAAAAACTTGAAACATAACATTTGAAGAACAATTTGAATACTGAAGTCGAAATAAAGATCTATTTCTTTGCATTGACAATAGAAAAAAGTTAACACCTCAAGAATTCTGCTACTATGTAGAATTCTTAACATGTCTATGCATTTTATATTCATGAGATAAAACCTGCCACAATATTACCAAACAATTTTGTGAAGCATGTTGCATGTCAATTAATAAAGGGGTGTTTGTGTCATTTAAAAAGACCATAAGGGAGGTCAGAGTAATTTAGTCTTTAGTAAATGATACTAATTTTACTATTAAAATCAATTTAACTAATCATTTCTTTAAGTATAATGCAAAATTGAAAAACGACTATTAATATGAGACGAAGCGAGTGCAGAAGTAGGAGTATATAGACTTAAAACGATAATGTGCAATTATGTAAGGTGGTAAATTAAATGCAAGTTATCATAAGTGTGTTTGAGGACAAATGTTGAAGCAGGTAAAGAAATTGGAGAAACTCTTGGGTAGAGACAAGGATTTGGACCCTCTATTTGATCACACATACATAAAAAGAAAAAAGTAAAAAAAATAACAATTAAATAATCATTAATTTTTAAATGATTATAGCATATCCTTTTTTTTTTGTGACCAAATAGAGGGTTCAAATTCTTGTGTTCATCCAATAATTATTCAACAAACTGAGGTATGAAAGAGTGGTTTTGTGTGGTGGGGACAGAGAGCGGTGGAAGCACAAGCACTGGACAGAAGACCAGGGAAAATTCAACATCTGCCTGCACCAAAGGAGAAAGATATTAAACACGCCAAAAATGTTTGGTGGGTGGGTTGGTGCTTTCTTTGACATTGATCATTAATTTATGTTTCTTGTTTCACACCCTCTCTAACCAAACAATAACGAACCCGGGCCATCTTAATTTTATATAATTAGTGGAGCATTGTAGTAGAAAATTGACAATCTCATCACTTTAGTATTGCTCCTATAAGTACCACATGTCTCCATTAACCGTTTAAAACTTACTAAAGTGTTAAGTTGTTAAGAAGTGGAGATAAAAAGATGAGTAACTTTCAAGTGTTGATTGCGTTTCTATTGGCTTTGTTACTCTACAATTCATCAAGTGCTCTTGTGTACTCTTTCCCACAACCACACCCACCCCATTACCAAGGTGCACCACCACCACCATCACCTGGGTGCCACCACCATGTGCCGCACCTTCCTCCAAAACACAGGCATCGTAAGATTCCACCTCCACCGCCGCCGCCTGCAGCATTCTACTTCTTTTCACCCCCACCTCCAAGTTCTCACCATTTTCCTTAAAAAAAACATTAGGTCTCTGGGCACATTACATTACTGGTCAGAGCTTTTAACTTGCCTAAGTCCAGAACGACTGAATGTTTTGTTTTTTTTTTCTTTTTTCTTTTTTATTTTGACAATACAAATGTTAGTATTGTTATAGTAGCATGTTAGTCCTTAACTACTTCACTGAATGTTATTGTTAAGGCAGGGTACTTCACTAAATGTTATTGTTGATGCTTTTTAATTATTGGTGTACCATATATTTCTATATTTGCGATTGGAATACTTAATTAAGAGGCAACTCTAACCATTACGAATGTGATTTTTAAAATAACTAAAACATGTTTAGCTGACATTGCTTAGTTGAATGAGATATAGGCAAAGGCAAGCTATATGACATAGTTAAGTTTGGCTTTTTTTTTTCTTTCAAACTTAGCGCTATATATTATAAAAAAAAATAAAAAAATCAATATAAGGGAGGCCCGATCACAATCCGTTATACATTTTGGCAGTGAATGTATCACCAGCATTTTAGAGTCTACATGAAGCTCCATTTTAACAAAACCACATTCAAGAGCCAACTTCAAGCCATAAAAAACTCTCAAGAGCTAAGCAACATAAGTACTAGACCAACTTAAAAACTATAAGAAATCACACACAAGCAGTTGCCATCTTTCTCACGAATCACATCACCACAACCCCCCGAAAGAGTTCCGCCTTTATTACTAGCTTTGTCTTGTCTGTATTTAGACGAATCCAACCCACCTTGAAGGCTTCCAACTAAAATATTAGGAAGAGAGTTGTTTGGATAATAGTAGAAACTACGCACCACACTAGCATGTTGATAAAACATAACATACCTTGAGACCTCTCTCCAAGGTAAAAGAGGCCTAGCAAAATTTTCTTCTTGTACCTCTTTATTTCTCCATGAAAATTGCTTTTCTGATATCAAAAAGTTCATATTAACACATGGAAATGACCAAATTACCCCCAATAGTAGTTAACTGCCTCTGACATATCCGACAACAGTTAACTGCCGCTGGCTCCAGAGGCAATTAACTGTTTCAGTCGAAAAATCAAAATAAATCGAAACTTATTCAGAATTCTACGAAACTTTACAGACAACTCTAAATATATATATATCTTTAGAGCTGTCTGTAAAGTTTCGTAGAATTCTGAATAAGTTTCGTAGAATTTTGATTTTTCGACCGAAACGCGTAAAATCACAACTGGAACTGCACTTAAGTGCAGCAAAGCCAGAGGCAGTTAACTGCCTCTGGAGCCAACGACAGTTAACTGATGCCGGACATGTCAGAGGCAGTTAACTACCGCTGGGGGTAATTTGATCATTTCCATGTGTCAATATGAACTTTTTGATGTTAGGAAAGCAATTTTCATTTCTCCATTGCCACAAACAATGACACCTTATAGCCCACACTCTAGACCAACTACAATCCGAATGAGGTCAATTGATGTATTTGAAAATTTAAAATGTCACGTAACATTTATATATCGTTCAAAAAAGAAAATTTATCCAAATAGATGAGTTCACACTACTCTGATCTTAAATACAAACAAAAATTATATAAAAAAAAAGAGTTGATAGAGTTGTTAAAAGAAAATTGCTCTTCCCCCTTTCAAAATTGTACATTCCGTTAACCTAGTGGGAGTTAACTCACACTCGACATTTTTCAGCGGTAGTTAACTCACACTGACACTTTTTAGACCGGTTCAATCACTTTTTAAGTCGGATCAACCAATCTTAAAAGTGTCTGCGTGAGTTAACTACCGCTGAAAAATGTCGTGGTGAGTTAACTCCTGTTCAGTCAAGGGAATGAACAATTTTGAAAGGGAGAAAGGTAATTTTCGATGTTAAAAACAGGACAGGCCTAAGGGCCAGCCATTAGTCCATAATTTCGACCGGATTGGGCTGTAAAAAAAAGAATTTTTCTTCTTCCATCACATACACACCGCTACGGGCTTTAATTAATTAACACCCAAAAACTTACCACTAGTTGGGACTATCTTATCTAATTGAATTAGTTCCTGTTATAGGCCGTAAAGACAAACAAACTAAATTAAAGCTTGAACGTTAAACTTGGCCTCGGGTAAAACGGTGCTTCCCTTCGCTGCAACGTCCATTGCGTTATTTTGGAAGGAAAGGAAAAGTTCCATGATCTATAGATTGTCGAGCATTGAATTGAATTTGATTCTCATAAAGCTAATTATATTTTGAATATAGTATTTCATTTGGACCACAAGTAGTAGTAGTAATAATTTAGTCCATGTATGCTTATATGCTATGGTTAATTAGCAATTTAACTTAAGCACTACATTCAACAGCTAGTAGTTAAATACAACTTGTCCACAGTGCAAAATGAATGAATAATATAAAATTGACATTGCAATTTCAATGCCGTAATAAAAGAGTAACTTGCGGGTATGATTCATTGATTTGAGTAAAGATACTGGCGTGAATTTTTGGAGTCTCCCTGTCTTCAGTTATTTTTTCACGGCTTTTAACATGACTCAAAACCAAGTGGTACCGCAACTCATGCTGCTCTGTCTTCTCGCTCGTCAAGGAGAAAATATGTATATTCCCTCGTTATCTTGTCTTGTTATAAGACCATGGCCCATTAAATATTAAGAAAAATGATTCTAACAACTCTTTTTTGTTGTTGTCAAACTTGTAACAGTAAGTTTATAAAATTTGTATGTTGTTTTTTACATAATTATGTATATATTTAATAATATAATAAGATATAAAAGTTATTAACTTATAGTGGTGTTTTTATAAAGAACTCATTAACGCATGTAAAAATTTGAAGCATTATTGAGCGCACACATTCCCCACCACGAACTAAAGATGTGAAAACAGGAACATTCTCCATGTGATAGGGCATTGTAGTTGACGAAACTGGAACTCATTCTCCATATCCCCCTCTGCATCATCAAAGTTTCCTCTCTCATTTTTGTTTTGTTCTTTTAGGTAATATGGAAACAAAACCATTTCTATGCTAAAAAGTATCTACACAAACCATTTTATACAAATTATACAAATAATTTCAAAATATACTTAAAAGAGTGGGATGACATGGTAAAATAGTAAACTCACATTGATTGTGGATGTAAAATACATATCTTTCAAGGGAATTTCTATTGTACACCCGCAAATTACGGTGTACCGGTACTCTCGCTTACAATTTTTATAAATTAACTATCATTTTTATGAATAAAATAGGTGTTTGTTGACATATATATTTTAGAAAA
>Ga0228711_1003546_pt1 | contig 24254 bp, 9 predicted proteins | sample MedpolnodulmetaG_2_FD_177996 | JGI IMG/M metagenome (GOLD analysis project Ga0228711, IMG submission 177996) | Root nodule microbial communities from Medicago polymorpha collected in Santa Monica, California, United States - brown nodules | ecosystem: Host-associated > Plants > Roots > Nodule... | reverse complement strand
ACTTAGGATCAAGGGATTGACCTAAGTTAATTTGTTAATTCGTCGTAACTTTGTGACATTTGTAGACTTAAAGACTCAGGTTGCTATTGAGTGATGTGCAGATGAATCGAATGACCTAGTCGTTTATTTAAATCATTTCAAAAACCAAATTTTAGTTCGTCGTTTTAGTTACAATTGCACTAAAAACCAACTTGCCCAAGGCAACCCCCAATTTAATTATATCTTACTATTGACGTCTTTGCTACGTAGAAATCAAAACAGTCTCTGAGGAAACGAATTATTTTATTACTCGATTTAAATTAGTACACTTGCTAATTTTTTATCAACTAATATTAGGTCGAATGCGCACCTGACTTAAAAAGGCCCTTTTTAACTGGCCTAATAAGGTTTTTTTTGTACTAGTGGGAGTTAGATGGCAAAATTGTTTTACCGGAATCCCCATCATATCAAGCAAACATTGATAACAATTGTGATGAAGCATCTGATACAAATTCAGTTGACACTTTCTTTCATGAAGAGTTACACAAGGAAGTGGTAGCGAAAGATCCTGTTTAGGAAGATCTTGGTAGGTCCATAGTGGTGACAGACTCTAACTTGTCAAGCTTTAGTGACAATGTTATTCATGGCATGCAAGATTTAGGGCTTGTTCGTACTGTGTCCCAACAAACAATGGATTTTCTGAGCAATTCATGAACTAACATGGGTCATAAGGAAGATGTTGTTGATTTAGACACAAATCAACAATTTTAGTTGGTGATTTCAAAAAATAAAAAAGGAAGTTATAGCAATAGTCTGAGACTAGCAAAGGGTTCAAGGCATGGGTTTCCAATTGTTCGCCTCACTAGGAATTTGGTATAATGTTTCTTGTCTAGCTTTTGCAACTTTTATCTGTTTTGGTTTGTCTTTTTTTTTTCCTCGAGGGTTTTGGTTTTCCCTCTCTTTTTTGTACTTTTTATTTCTATTTATGTATTTCAAGGTGTTGCAGCTAGAGATCCCTCTACATCCTTTCTTTTGCTTAAAAAACTATACTTATATTTTTCAATGAGACCAATAATATATCGAATATAATATAAATTCCTATCTTTTTAAAAATGTAGCCCTCTTATAGGCAAATTTGTTTAAGAGTATAATTAAAAGTGAACAAGCTAGTCTAAAAACATGTATTCTCTTAATATATAGTATAAATATGCTTTGTTTTGATATTTCAAGCTAATTGGAATGAATACTTTTTCAATGGGGAGATGAAGTGGCGATGAATTTTTTTTTTTAACAAACCAAACTTAACACATTTTATTAATCAACAAAAGTTTCGATATATGGAAGAATAAAATAAAAAAAACATGGCGAGTAACATATACAATGATTGTTCTCACAAAGTTACCAATCAACAACGAGCACTCCGCAGTCAACTCCTCCTCCAAATGAAACTACCTATGTCTACAACTCTACCTTAACACCAAAGCAACGAATCCCCTTATACACCATTCAACATCATATAAGCGACATTAACATTTTTATCAGTAACCAATCTATATATTATTTTGAAGTAATCCCTTAACACTGATGGAATGCGCATTAGCAATATGGCATCAAAATATTTATTTTATCGTATCCACAAGGACTTGATTAGTTCATTTTATTTGATTATAAAAGTTTTATAGTTAGTAGTTGGTAGTGTTTAGTTGATTGTGGGTGTTTATTGACAGATTATAAGTAAAGGGTGAAACACGATATAGAAGTTGTGCTGGAATTAAGTTTCATTAGTTAGTTCACAAATGTTTTCCTTGATGTATTATAAACCCCTCCTATTTCAATTATACCTTCCCCATCATCCTTTGTCTTAATGAAAAAAAATGAATGTCATGAAGATGATGAAGATAAAGGAATGAGAAAGATTAAAAAACATAGATGTTGTTGGTTCATTATTAGATAAAATAGACTTTCATGATCCAAATATCTCTTTGTTTTTCTTTCTAAAATAGATCAAACGGCTAATAATTAAAAATTGGGTTAATAGGTCTTTACCCCCTGTAATATAGGCCATTTCTGGTTTTCTCCCCTGTAAAATATTTTTTTTGATTTACCCCCCTGTAAAATATTTTTGTTTTGATTTACCCCCTTAATAGGCCAAACAAAAACGAAAATTTCTTGAAAAAAAAAAATCGTTTTTGTTTGGCCTATTAGGGGGGTAAATCAAAACAAAAATATTTTACAGGGGGTAAATCAAAAAAAATATTTTACAGGGGGAAAACCAGAAATGACCTATATTACAGGGGGATAAATACATATTAACCCTTAAAAATTTAAACAGGTCTTTGGTGGACCACCTGCAATGTTGGTCCACCTTAGACATTTTGGGTTAAAATTGATAGATTGAGACCAAATTGACAAACATAGATGAAATTAAACTTTTATTAATTAGTGGACCAAAACGAAACCTGAAAATTAATTAAGGGACCAAATGTATAATTAAGTCAATTATTTTTGATAATTTTAAAAAGACGAAAAGATATTTAGCCTTTATTTAATTATATAATATGTTACTGATATTTTGTTATCTTATTTGTATCTACTAATGTTATTTTATTGCAATTTATTACTCATAATATGTGATTTTTTGACAAAAATAAATGATATTCATTCATTCAAATTAAAAAAATACATTGATACATTACAAATTCAAAGTCGCTAAAAACAAAAGGGAGAATCTACGAACAAACTCACAAGTCACAACATCTATGTTAATAGCATAAAACGACAGAGTACATATGTCTACAAATATGACTATGTTTAGCCTCTGAAATACTCATGTCTTCGGATCTCCACTGTTGGCAACGCCAAAGTCATTAATTGAATCTGCATTGAATCGACACTGATCTAACAATTTGGAACAAACATATACTTGAACATGAACAAAAAGATAACCAACGCTGCTCTACCAAAAATCACTTCCTCATTAAAAAATGGAAGAGATAACTTAGAGATAGAAAACTATATCCGACTTGTAGAAGAGGACGGAGCTAAAGTTTTTAAATCAAGTGAGATATTGTAATTTAATCTTCAATCGTTAAATTAAACTAAAATCAAAATGCTAAGATGTGGGTACATTTAACAACCTACTCATGGAGTAAATATATCCCTTCTCATTTATAAATTTACCAACGGTTTTCTCATCACATTTTAACTACATATAAAGGATACCAAATTCTGGTATAATCATTTTTTTCTTTTAATTTTACCTTTCATTAAGAATATCTTTTTTATAATCAATGTTTTCTAAAGCAAATTTTTTAGTCTTTTTTAAATAATCGAATAAGTCTTTTTAACTTCAATTATTTTCATCAAGAAAAATATAGACAAACAATCATGTTGGACGTTAGTATATATAATATATAAATTGAAACGAATCAACCCCATGTTGAAGATTTGTATCTGTTTCCAGGAATCCTCTTGCAAACTTTTTAGTCTGACAGTTATAAAAGAAAATTGTAGCACAAAGATGGTCACACAAATATATGCAGTTTGGTGCTGATAATTTGATGTACAAAAAGCTTTATCTGGACTCAGTTGAGCATAACATGATTTGTTAGGACAGCAAAAAATGGAACAAAACAAACTAAAGCCTACCTATGTGTCTATATAAGGTACTACCAAAATAGGTCAGAGACCAAAATAACTAGCGTGCCTTTAGTTACTAGGGTGACAATAGACCATTCAAAAGAGACAGTGTATGTTTCTTCAGAAATAATGCATTTGTATTGTGTGTTCTCTGAATGCTGCTGGTCATGGAATAGACCAATGAATATATATTGTATTCAAGGACAAAATAACAGCAGCATAGGCCAACCTATGTACCAAATGAGCGTGCCCTTGTGTATAATTTGTCATATGACTTAGTCGTAGTGGCACGTAAAAGTTCAAAATGGTCATGCATAACAGTATTATATCTTATAGATTCATAAATGTTTATTTAAGAGAATTAGTTTTACCATAAAATGGTTAGTTGTGCAGTTCATCATTTGTTTGCTTTCATTTCTCTTTAACTTTTTCTTTTTCAAATTCAATTGTGAATATTATATGAAATCAAGCTACTTTTGTTTGAAAAAATAATTTTTGAATTGGATTATTATAGATGGATTGAAACATTGCATCAATTCATTAGCAAATTAATAAAAGGATGAAAAACCTTAATACATGTTGAGACACTTGTTAAAGAGTTGAATATAGTATAATAATAGAGTTTAATATTATGAAGAAACGTTAACCCTCCAAAGCTCTCCCCTCCCATTTTCCTCTATTTATTCCACTTGCTCATTCATTTTTTTTCTTCGAAGTCTTCCCCTTCCTTCCACTCCAAACTCGCAAACAAAGCCTTAGGGGGGCTCTTGTTGAACCAACGTGGATGTTCTTGCATATTGGGAGTCTTGCTTAATATACTCTCTCTGGTCATTAATATATATAGATATTTATTTTTCGGATTCATTGAATAACTGATGTATTTTGAGCATATTATAAACCTTGTACTTCAATTATTTAATGACCTAAATAAAAGTAAATTTGCTTATGATCATAATGAGTGAAGGGAGTACTTTGGTGTAATTTATTTCTTTGGGTCTAAGCGCCATTTATTATAGCACAAATGAAAAAAGTTTTTTTTTTTACAAAACAATGAAACAAAAGATTTGAATAAATTGTTTAATGTTTTGTTTATTTAAAATAAACTAGAGAAAAGAGTAATTTTTATTAATTAAACTAAAACGATCACTCCAAATAGAATTTGAACTTGGTTCCTTAATGTTATAATGTCAAATTCTTATCATTAAACTAACACATCACTAATCAATATATCGTCATTTGTTTTCAACATAAAAGTAAATATATTTCACATCCGATTGATGTGTGTAATTAATTTAACAATTTTGTGAAGTCTACTAAGCTATGGTTAGCCACTGATATGGATTTGGTGATGTAAAGTACAACACAGTTTTCATTTCAGCCATTGAATGGTTTGATAAAATTATAATAGTACCATGCCAATAAGGATCTAATGGTCATAATTCAAAACTGTGTGAAACTGTGTAGTTTCACTAAAGCAACATATCTTAGTCCGTTAGCCACCATAGTGGAAATAGGTCGATCCGACCAATAGAGATCTACAATTTAGTCTGCGACCTAGCCTACTTTATAAAATAGAGAATACAAAGAATTTTTAAGAAGTTTATTAAGAAAAAAATTATGGCATAAATTAACCTTACCAAGACGACTACATAAAAATAAATAATTAAGTATTATATTATGTTTGGTATTTTTTTTTTATGTTTGGTATTTTGGATTCCCTCAAAAAAATGTTTGGTATTTTGGATAAAATAATAAATTTACTAACCACATTGGGAATATAAGTTTACTAGCCCACATTTTTTTCTTCTTCATATTTAGATGTATTATTATCATGTGAGAACGACGTCATCATATGAAAATTAAAAAATCTTGTTTTGAATAGTACATGTGTTTTTTCACACTCAATCCAATATGTGAACTATTTAAATTCTCATCTTCTCCAATCCATAATCATCAACATCATTGTCTCTCAAAGAGGTTCCACCTAATTGATCTACCATTGAATAATTGGAATCCTTACTATTCGAATCTCATATGGTGAGTAATATAGAATTTGATTCCTAGTCTCATCAAAGTAGACAATCTTACCAATTAATAGATCTACCACTGAATCATTGGAATTCTTATGATTGTAACTCAAGCTCTCTAAACCAACAAAATTTGCCATATAATAAATTTATACTGGGTCTTGCTAACTACTATCATCATAACAATGGTTAATGAAACTATAAATGAATTTTTTTTTTTGAAAATATAAGTTTTAACTTTTGATTAAGTAATAATTACACTATTTTTTTTTTATAAAAAAGTTACTTATTTTGGTTGTTTAATCAATACCCCAAGGGCATTGTTTAACATTCTCAAAGAAGCCTTTTAATTTTTGGAGTTTTTTTTCTTCTTAAGCTTTAATCTTAATTTTTTGGAGTTGTTTCACGTCTTTAATTGAGATAAACAAGATGTCTTTAATGAGAGGACGAACGAACTTGGAGACGGAGGGATGAAGGTGCTTGCTTGTGTAGAGAAATGGCATGTGAAGAGTTAAAACTTAAATTAAATCTAAACTGATAATTTGGATTGGAGGGTCATGATTTGATCCTCTCATCTCTCACCACGTAAGTGGGTTAAGGGACAAAATTTGATGACGTGGCAGTCATTGAGTGGGTTAAGGGACGAAATTTTAAATGATTAAACTTTGCAAGGGTAATTCGCCAGGATTAGCGATTACAGGGACGAAATTTTAAATGGCGCCTATTTGCAAGGACTAAACATATATTTAAGCCAATAAAATAATATAAAAAGAGAAGAAGAACACAATGATATTTGTTTACTCAGCTCTATCCAAAGTTGACCTACATTTGGGGAAGAGAGAAATTCTCTAATCCACTATCAAAGAATTCTTACAAAGAGATACAATCGTTACAAGAAATTAGCTTTCAACTATAAATCATAATTTCTACCATTTACCACTATCTTCCCTTGATCAAGAGACTCAATAATTTCACTCACCAATGTGTTTGAATTGTTCCCCACCCTATAGTACACCCCAAAAGTACTCAACTCTTAACCTAACCCTACGAATTGCCCATTTTGTTAAACCTCAATTTGTTTCGCATCTCTCATTCAAAACTGTGTTGGAAATGCAAATATACAACACTAACTTTTCCGACATTTGCAAACGATGAGATTTTATGACATATAGAATATGTTGTCTGTTATATATTTATAAAAAAAATGTAGGTACTCAACCACGCCAATTGAAATGGCGAGATCCCAAAGGATACAAAAATTCAGAACCAAGTTCAAGCTCAACATTTGAAATGGCAAGGTCCTACATGACCCAAAAATTCTTACCGGCTCAATTAATCTTGCCATTTGGTTTGAAGAGCTACTATAAAGACCTTAAAACTAGGATGTCACATGTTAGCATTTTTTAAATATTAGGGTTTATGATATTTATTTTTTCAAAATGAGGTTGTTTAAAAAAAATGCTCATAAATCATATTCACACGAAAGAGAATCTTGATTCACATCACATTCAGATATATAGACCATGAAAACAATAATAGTAGTCATCATTACTGTTTTGTTGGTGTTGATATTATAGCTGCAAAAGGTAAGTACATTTGAAGACAGAACAATCACTATACACATCATTGCCGATCAGGTTCTTTCCACCATTAATTCCATTACCATTATCCCTTATAAATAAATGCACATTACTAGATATGGTATTTCTAATCTTGTTTATAAAGCATTAATGTACGATCCAGTTTTTTTTTCTTTTTTCATTCATGAAGAATTGGATTCGAAAAGGTTAACGGCGCAACTTGTTGTCAGCTCCTCGTTAATATGTAGTATTTGGTTTAAAGATAAATAAAATTCAATATAAAAAATGTTTTAGAATTAATTCAGATTCTTTTTGAGCAAGGATATTCAACTAAGTATGTAATTAAATGCCAAAACTAATCTTAATTTTTTTAACTATTCTCTGGCAGTCAAAGTGTGAAAGTGGTAGCACAAAATATAAGAATAAATAAAGAGGAAATTTATAAGAAGATCAAACAAAGAGACATTCCATCATTCCTAGCAAAAAAAGTACTTTACTAAACAATTAAAGTCGATATTAAAGGCTTAAAGCAACCCATGCATGCCCACCAACTTAGCTGCAATGATGGCACTGAGAGTGGAAATGGAGTCTTTTAAGGGTAAAAAAGCTTATAAAAACAATTATGACAACGAATTTGATCTTAGATTGTCATATTGGTGCATGATTTATCATATATTGGAGAGAACTGTAGTTAAATATGACTTATATTATTGCAATGACAATTTATGTACATTTTTTGAAGTATTTTTTGAGCTGTTCCTAAAATATTCATAATCAACTACTATAATTTCTTTATTAAATCCATAATTATCTCAAAATGCACAAAAAACACATCGAAATACATATACATTTTGTCTTTGTTGCAATTGCAGTTGTTATAAACATGGTTCTAAATTTGAGGTTTAGTCACATTTGTAATTAAACTCTAGGGTACGGAAGATGTCACCATCATTAAAATTTCCTTGCAAATGTGAAGGGTTTGATAGGATGATGATATATACATGTATATTCTAGATCGATAATCCCATTAAAAATGTGTATTTTAAAGATGACGATAGTTGCAAAAAGTGTGAAAGTAGAAACTAGTCCTATCTCTTGAGACAAGTGATGGTTTTTGCACTATAAAGAGAATCCATGTTGAAAGAGAACTTGAAAAGGAGAGCCATGAGGAAAGAAAGAAAGGAAGGGTTAGTATGTGTCAGCTTCATAGGGCACGCGTTTATTCAAAGTAACTTGTTTGTTTCTTGCAATAGACATTAGCAAAACAAAATTAGTGAAGGTGAACATTGCTTCATTCCCTTTGGCTTTTTCCCATGTTTATTCAAATCTTATTCTTTTCTTTCTTTTCTATCACATGTCACTCATCTAAACTATTTTACATATAGTATTAATGAAGTTGATCACAAGTGTTAAGTTGGCGAGATTGAAGAAATTATGGTAGTACCTTAATTTTGTTACAGTAATACTTTGTCATAATTTTATAAATTTCACTGTCAATTCAAACAAACATTAAGTAACTCGTGATAGAATTTGTGGCTAGGTTAGAGCTCCACTAGGGTAAACTAAGCATGGTTTTATTCATAGCCATTCATTGAGTTTAAATTTGAAGGTTTTTCCTAAGTTAAGGTGAGGTGTCATCTCCTCCGCATAAATTATTTTACACATCTATGAGGCAAAATTCAAAATCTTTCTTTAATTATGTATACCTCGATGAGAAATTTCTTTGAATTTATGCAAAAATATGCATGAAAATGAAAGAAATTAAGTTTGGTTAGTAGTTGAGCTAAAGTGCTTAATGAGCTTTAAGATCTAATCGATCAACCGGAGCCTGATACAACTAAAACAATCATCGACAAGAATTTACCTATCCTTTGATCAAACTCCAAATTACTAAGGCTCATTTTCTTAAAAATCAAAGAGATTTTTGTTTTAGGCAGAATCAGTGAGTTGTCATAAGAAAAGTTTGTTCCCACAACATTAAAGCAGTAAAGATATACGAAAGCTTTTTCCTGATTTGATCCTTAATCCAATGATTTAAATATATGCATTCATATTTTATTGCTGAATAAAGCAGGGTTAAAAAAAGTTGTAAAAGGGATAGTTGAATTTAAGCTTTTTTTTTCTCACTATAATAATGGTGGGCAAAATTACATTTTTAGTCCCTTAACTTAATTTCAGGTAACAGTTCGGTCGTTTATCTTTTTTTCATTTCAATTTGGTCTTTTTTGTCCATTTTCATATGAATTTTAAGTTTAAAATTCATGATTTTATTTTCTTATGGTCTTCCGGTCTTCAAATCTATGATCCTCATCTATGTTTGCATAAGAATATTAGATTTGAAGCTTGAAAATGTATATGAAAATGAACAAAAAGGACCAAATTGAAATGAAAAAAAGATAAAAGACTAAACTGTTACCTGAAATTAAGTTAAGGGACTAAATGTGTAATTTTGCCAATAATGGTGTGTACACTATCATTTATATTTTATTTTAGGTAGGGGTGGGAATGAGCCGGGCCGAGTTGGGCTTTGCTTAAATAGGCTAGGCCTAGTTGAAAAAACTAAGGCCTAAGCCTTGACCTTTTACCTGTCAAAAACTTTATTTTAAGTTTGGCCTTACCTTTTTAAAAGTCTGGTCTGACCTATTAGCCTGGTTAAAAACGTAGTTTGTGTTACAAATTTCAAACAGAGTTTGTTCATCAATTTTTTTTTCAATTTGTGCAACGTACTTAATACAGATAAACATTACTTAGATACAAATTAAACTAATAAAACACAATTGTAAAATTTATAGATGTATAGAAACTCAAGAATAATCATGTCTGATAACAACAAGGATTTTAAACTTAATCTAATAACCATACTTGACCTTAGGCATATCAGTAGCAAACCTTAACAATTCACACAAATCAAGTAACCATATGAGTCTTAAATGATAACTTAACAAGCTTCCAAATAGCACGAAACATCAAGAGTTGTGTTCTATCTCAAATGCAAAAAAAATTTGAAACAATAATTGTGAAAGGATAATTTGAAGGATCAGTAATTCTTTTTGACATATATAAATATAAATAATAAATGTGAAAAAATGTAATATACTCATATACGGGCCGGTTTGATGGGCTTTTTTATAAGCCTAAGTCCGCCCCAATTAAATTAATAGGCTTTTTAAAAAGTTTAAACTTGACTCATTTATTAAACGAGTTAGGTTGAGCCGAGCTTTTAGTAGGCCGAGCCATAGGCCCCTGACGGGCGGCCTGACCTATTCCCACCCCTAATTTTAGGGAATGTACACTATAACTTGTTTTTAGTATGTTCTTAATCTAGTTAAATGTATGTGACTGCTATACCTCAAGTGTAATTTGTAAAGTTCATAAATTAGACGTAAATTTTATTGTAATTATCAATAAAATTGATCAAAAAATTTATTATAAAAAAAATATATTAAAACAGCAATCAATAACAGAAGATGATGGTAAAGTAAAAGAAAGTAAAAAAACAATGGACATGATTGATCTTTGTTAATGAAATTACGCCAATGATGTCTACCTCTACTACAATAGAATAACTATAGTTATGTTTGTATTTATGTGATGATTTGGGTTTTAGTGTTACAACCAATATATATATTAATACTACTTCAACGATTCAAATTATAACAATACCCCTTGTCAAAGATATATGAGTCATACTCAACATGAAATATGTTTGTCGCTGATATATAAGCTTGTCTCGAAGTTATTATATTGTTTGTAAATAAGTAAAAATGTTAGAAAACTCATATGAGTTGGTATGATGGTGTTGGTTTGAGACCTTAGAATATATTTTTTTCAAGATCTCAGATTTGATTTTCTTCGATATCAATTTTGGTTGAACTTCTTAAAAAAAAAAAAGTAAAAATGTTGTTTGTTGACCAAATCCATAACGATTCAAATCCACCCATTATTTTTACAAGGCTATGTCTACAATATACGTTATTGTGGGGCTTTATTATTAGCTTAAAATAATAGTAACAAAATTCCGAGGCCAATGAGCTGTTATTTTCAATCTTGGCGTTTTCCTCTCCAGGAGAGAGGGAATTGTATGACTTAATTTGTCAGAACCTAGTGGCTATGCATCATACATTGTGAAAACCAAATGCATATTATGAAAACTTGAGTTTCCTTTTATACCTTACTCATTTTAGGAGGAAAGAGGGAAATACATAAACAAAAATTAAAAAGGTTTATACAATTGTGTCCTTTTTTAGCTCAATTCATTATGATATACGACGAGGGTTTAGTGTAAGTGGTTACTGCGTAGTGTAGTATGTTTTGTAAATTCCAGAATACATACAAAAGTTCAATTTTTACTCATCAAATAATATTATTCATGATGGCATAGTTGGCTAACACCGTATCTTCAAAGACTTATATCACTACTAGAAAAAGCAAAATTAGCGAGGGAAATTAGTGACGGAAAAAATAAAATTCCTCACAAATTCTTTGGTCGCAAAATTTAATGACGGAATTAGAGAGGGATTTCACGTTTTCCCTCACTAAATATCCCTCACTAATTTTTGTTTTTTTAGTAGTGTATAAACTATTTTGGTGTAAATGATTAGAATACTCTATTACACTGCATTTATATAAAAAAAATTAAAAAGAAATACTTGTAAACAAACTAATCTCAATAAATTCACTTTAATTTTTTTATGGGAAAATAAATCGCTTTTTTCCTATAGATTAATTCCATGAGAGATATAATGGCAACCATTCAAACATTAGTTCGTCACATTATGTGGGAAGTAATTTTTTCAGCTAAATTGAATTCCGGTCCGGTTGATTAAAAAGTGTATTTATTGAAGCATTATTTATTTGAAGCATTATTTTTTTGGTAAACTTGTTCACCTAATGCTATGCCTATTTTGCATGGTTGAAATAAAATGCATAAAATTGCAAGAAAACAACATGATTGAGTTAGAACTGACAAAAGGGAGAGACAAATTGATAACTGCATCATCTCAGGATTGTTGTCAATGTCACCCCAAATTGTCCCAGATGTATGAGACAGGTTTCAATGTTTTCTTCAATGATATGAAATAGTTTGTGAGATTCATTTGTACCATAGCTTAGATATATTCTTATTCTCCCTGTCGTATCGGTTATATATTGAATTGAATTAAAGAATTCATGGAATCTTTCAGATTTTCATTCTCATCCAGTACAGCTTTTATCTTGTAGTGTAATCTTGCAGTATGCCCCACTTTCCTTTTACTACAATTTTGGATTTGAGATGAAAGAAAGTTACTAAATTAATGCTAAAGTGTGCGAGAGATATAATAATATCATAGGCTTTGGAAATGATGATTTCTTATGTTATTATATTGAAAATAAAATTTCATGCATTTTTTTTTACCAGTGTTGCAAGATGCATTCGGACCATTTAATATGATTCGTCGTAGAGAAATGATATTTTGACATAAAAATACGGCATCCTTTAGTTCTATTGTATTTTTGAAATGCATATAAATAGTATATGAAAAAAAAGTAAAAGATAGATAAAGATAAATATATTTCATGTCAAATACGATGTTCAAATAACACAAAAGTGTTGAAGTATCATTTGTACTCTATAATATTAAAACATGTTTTTTACAAATATTAATACATGTTTTGTTTATAGATAAAAAAAAATGTATATTAGTACGTGTGTGTTTAGTTTACTCTATTACCAAATTAATTTGTTAATCGAATATTTATATGTACATGTATACTCGCTAACCAAGAATATGCACTTCATTATCTTTCATATCTTTAGAGAAGGTAATCATTGTGTAGACAAGATCGTTTCCCTTGGGATCTAAAGTAATGGTTTTGCTTGGTGTATTCAATCCCTTCTCGTGTTTTAGATTTTGTTAACTGAAATAGTTAAGAGCTTCCTGGATTATCGTTTTTGATGATGTTTTTCAAGGGCTTGAACTCCTATTTGTTATGCAATATCTTTTTCTTCATTAAGGTTTTATCCCTTTTAAGTTTTTTGGTAAGCCTTTTAATAAAACAGATGTTATTAAAGTCCTTAGCTATTTACTTTGGGTTTTTGTCTAATCCCCTAATGTTTGTATTCTCTACTTTTATTTTGAATAAAAAAATTAATCATTGATTTACTAGTATGTTGTTGTTGGAATTATCCCTTTGATTAGAAAATCTTATTAAAAATTTAAAATTATTACTAATGAAAATGTTATGGATCTTGATCTGATCTTTCTTAAAATAAAATTGAAAAGGAATTTTGGCTCCAACAGCGCCCAACCATGATAATTTTGTATACACAAATAAAGACGACATGGCTATCTGATAATTATAAGATAATGAAGAGAGTTGTTCGCGGCTGAGGCGTGAGTCTAGCTCTTGCGAAGACTGTGATAGTGAGTATGACGATGAAGAGGGAGCGCAATTATGTTGTTCTGGTGGGCAGCTGGTGTACAAGTCGGAGTGGGAGTGTGGATTTGGAGTCCTAGTATGTCTTGAGTGCAACAATAGTCACAGAGCGAATGCAACAACAAAGAGGCGATGCAAATATGGTGTTCTTTGATGCACCGAGTGAATGAGAGGGGCGAGTGATGGTGGAGAAGGAAAATAGTACTACTGTCGATATGAAGTTGAACATGAAATAAATATCAAAACAAATTGTTGCGAGGGAAACAAGTCTATAAATAAATTTATTACATCGGTTTGAAAAGTAATAAATATAAAACGTTAGCTGAATTAATTATTTTATTTTATTTTTAAAGATTGATTTCACATTTGACCGATTTAAAAATAATTTCTATATCAATTAACAAAACAATCATCCAATAGTCAGAGTTCTATTTAATTTCAAAAGCAACACCTTTTTTTTTTGAAAGAAAAGGTTGTCATTTATAGAAGGTATTATATCAATATAGGATGAAACTATCGCATGATTTCAAAAATGGGTTATGATCTTGATATTTAGGACTATGAATATTGTTACCGGTTTTGAATACCTAATTCTGGTCCGAAGAAGAGTATTGAAGCCATAATATTTAGTTCTAGATGGGTGCCTAAAGTTAAATTGCTATACATAAATAGGATGCTATGTCCCATTTGCCGTTAGGGATCATAGCTCATTGCTCTCGGTTCACCTCATTGAGAACCGAGATCAAATAGCACGTAATAAGACGAAGCAAGACTCGACTATTTACACATGCAATTTCTAATGTAATTGTTAATCTTGTTTTAAGCAAATGTATTGTCGATGTTCTAAATTCATATAATTGATCTTTACATGCTTACCCTTTTTTCCTATGCATCAACCCCTTTAAACAGAAAGGTTCTTTATATGATTGCAAATTGCAATGCTTAGAAAGTATGTATATCACTGTTAATATCGGATACACGCCTTATCCTCATGAACTCAAAGTTGCCAATCTTGAGTTTTTCATCATTACTTACCCTCTTCAATATGAGAGAACTTTCTTTTAAGGACCTCGTTCTCCTTTCGTAGCTTCATGATTTTCTGCTTTAGTGTTTCCACCTGCCAATTTGATGTCATTTCTTGTTGTTGATCAACCATCTTTGCTTTAAAAAGAAGCACTGCAGTGGAAACAAAGATAATTACTACTAATTTTATATGGTGATAGGATGTGAAAATATTCAAACGAAACAATAATAAAATGGTTTTATGCAAGTGTAATTGGTTTGAATTGAGTGGAATGGGACTTCAAGCTTACATTCTTTTTCCAAAAGTTGCATTTTTCTGGTTAAGTCATTTTTCTCTTCCTGCTCAGCCATTAGACAATCTTTCAAATCCCGAATTTCAGAACTATCTGTCAAACCACAATGAGCAAAGCACACAATTTTTTTTCAACCAATACAGATATATGACAACCCTGTGTAAAGAAAATTTCATACTTCTAAATGTAAATATTAGTAAAGTGACTCACATTTTGATTCCACTTCAAAATGGACTTGGTCCAACCGGTTTGCTAGAATTTGCATATGATTTTTATGGGCTGATATATCTCCATGAAGTTGACTTATGGTTGCTTCATATGTTGCTTTCTCATGCAGTGATTCCCTAACATAATATGGGGTCAATGTGTTAGTTAGGCAGTTAGAGCAAGAGCCTAAAAACCATTATATTTCTGTAGTAAATTTGACCCAAACCCAATATTTTGACTCAACATCTTAAGACAGTGATTTCATAAGAAATTTTACTAACCTCCAATATCTTATGCTTAACTGACACGTACTAGTACATTACATTCTCAATTTATGTCAAAGACATTCATTACTGCTCAATTACACACACTTCACCTCTATTATTAAAAAAAAGTAGAAGGGTTTGTAAACTTTCGTATAAACAGACGCCCTTTTTCATTTTCATCTACCACCCTTTCTTTCCTCCCGGATATTCACGCATGAAGATTGTCGTATGTATGCTCGATCTCGGTTGCCGTTGCGTGTAGGTAGGAGTACATTATGGCAGGATCAGTCACCCGGGCAAACCAACCCTCCTCCAAGAAGAATTGCGATATGCCCTCCCGATCCCTATAGAGCGAAAGAGCTGCCTGGTGATCCCTAGGTAGTGATTTGGGTTGGGTTGGGACACCAAAGGAGTTAAATGTAAGAGACACAGTTTGATCTTACTAACATTTTTCCCTTCCCCTAACAAACTAACCACTAACATCAATTTTGTAATGGATTAATCTATAAGCTGTTTTACTTAATGTTCCTCAATTCATTCAAAACTAACTAGAAATTTCACAATTCACATTGAATTTCCAATAGCATGACCATTGAAAGATTCAAAACATGAGTTTCAGTAACAGAAATGCTAAAACAACCATCAATACTCACTTAACTTGAGCTTCTAATCTCGCAATTTTTTCATTATATTCTTCCTCAAGCAATTTTAAAGCCCTCCTATGTCCCTGTTTCAAAAAATCATTAAAAAGCTAAACATTTTCCAACAATTAACAATGTAAGAATTAGTAATTTTCTATCTTTCACCTTCTATTTAGAAAACTCACCTCTTCTTTAGAAACAACTTCATTATTTGATCTTTCTAGCTCTTCCTTCAAATTCATATATTTTGCTCGAAAATCAAGCTGTGTATCAATTATGAATTCATTAAATAAAGTTAACAAATACACCAACTAAAAATAATTCCAAAATCCTAATAAAAATAGAAGCTATGAAGACTAACGCAGACAGAGACACCGGACACACGACACTGGTCGTAGTAATTAAGAAATTGACATACTTAAATGCAATGACATATGCAAGTGTCGTGTCGTGTGTTCACAAGTGTCGGACACGGACACATGTTAGACACTGGACAAGCCTTGGATCAGAAGTGTCAGTGCTACATATAATAGAAGTGATTGATTGAAGAACCTGATCAGCAACATTTTTCAAGGACTCAGAATACAATTTCGCCAACTCTTCATTTTCTGAAAATTTTCAAAATCAAATATAGCTACAACAAATAAATACCATACAAATTGAAATACAGAATCTTCAAATTCTAAAAATTACCTTTTTTGAGGTTATTGCAAGTGATTTGAAGAGATTCACGCAATTTCAACTCTGAACTGTGTTTGGATTGCAGAGATTGGATTTCCGAAATGCCAATTTTAACATCCTGAATCATTACATCACCAATGCAAATTCATGAAAACATTAACGATAAAACGAGTAAATTAGGGTTAATTGTTGATGATTGAAGGTAGGTTAGGGTTTGGAGTACCTCGTAGATTTGATTGAAAGTTGAGAGGAGTGATTCCATTTCTTCGTCACTCGTTGCCGCCATTTTTGTTTCTTCCCTTTTGCCAAAATTCGAATAGTTGGGTTTTAAACATAGTTTTCTATTCATAATTATTAATAATTAATTATTATTTAATATGAATAAAACTATAAATATATCATGATTTATGGTCTTTGGTTCACTGGAATGTTTCTTCTAATTAATTTGATAATCCCTCCATTTCAGAATGAATGTAGTCCTCTTCACTATCATATATGAAATGTTGAATATTATAATATTTTATGAGTAATGTATATTGGAGAAATATGCTACTAACAAGCGGTTGATCTTGGTGGTTAGTAACTCCAACATTTTAAGAAGGAAAATGCTAGTTATAGCGAATTATACTTTCGCCAGAGACAATGAACCTTATAATTAATTCCAACTTTACCTCCACACGCTCCCATGATTTCTGAAAATAGGAGTTGAATATTTGACCAAAGTTTTACAATTTTAATACGTTAGCATTTCACGAACCCGGGATAAAATTCTTTCGGGGAATATAGCATCTCTCTTTTAAGAAAATAGTTGCATATTCTATCTCTTACGTATTGACAATATTTGGTTAGAAGAAAAGAACTTAACTTTTTTTTTTTTTAGAAAGGAACTTAACTTATATTTCAATGGATACTTATACGAAGATTAATCATTTCATAGTTTCCACTTAAAACATAGTAAAAAAATAGCTTTTACTACATATGGTTACCGAAATAGTAAATACAAATGAAGCGTTGGCTAAGTTGAATCTATGACATATCAAACATACTGAATTTAAAATGATGGTAAGAATACAACAAATCTAGAGTTTAATTTTCATGCATTTCGGTGTATATTTTCAGATGCTATCTTTCTTTAACTTACGATTATTTATTTTTATTCTTTTGTTAAGAAATCTAGTGGCTACAAATTTACGAATAAGTGGGGAATGCGTGTTTGAACCCAACTCAAGATTATTAATGTGAACTTGAGAGAAGCCGATTGTCAAATACTTATGAACTGATTATATTGGAAACATGACATGCCATTTTAATGACCACATATGAACTAGAGTGTAAAATTTGGTTACAATATCAATCAATCATAATCGTTGGATCATTAAAATATTTGATTTTAGTCGTATCTGCTATAAAGTTATACAGATGATGGTTTGTGGTTGGTTGACCGTGTAAAAAATTTGCACTAACGGCAAATCAAAATTTATCTCAACAAAATACTTTCTTACCACCAATAATGAGAACAATACAAATATACAAACAATACAGATGCTGTACGTGTAATGAAGCAGGCAGCAGAGTAATACTACCATGGTCACCTAGAATGCAAATGATCCCATAGGATTTGTTCATCAATCTTACTCATCTTCTCATCATCAAGTCGTTTCCAAGTCATAATTTTCTGCACACTTGTCCATGACTCTTTTCCCTTCTGAAGTTCAGCCAGTATAATCCTTGCTCTCCTTGGCCACCCAGCTTTTCCATAGCCATGATAACCAAATCCACCACCATAACAAAACCATATGCCATCCAAGTTTCCACAGAAGTCATTAGTGTGGTCGTGGCCTATGAACACGGCCTTCACATCTCCCATGGAGACAAAGGTCTGCAAGACTGCTGAGTTCACCCACGAACAAGCTACACCCTCTTGAAATTGGCCTACAATCTTTTTGTAAAACAGCTGCCGAACTTCTGGGATCGGAATATGGAAAAATGCAAGTGCCGGTGGTGTAATTGGGGAAGTAACGTGATCAGTAGAATGAAGAGGATCTTGCTCTTGTGCCTGTCAGTGTTTGACCTGCAAGATGTTAATGGGATGTGGAAATTGGAAAACCTCACTCAAGGGAAAAGAAAGGTCATTTCTTACTAGTAACAGAAGAAGTATGTAATTGCATTATAGAAATAAATAAATTCTGTTAGGTCACATTACTAGCCAACAGTGATAACAAAGTGCTATCCCATTAGATGGGTTAGTTTAGTAGCATAGATTAAACGAAGTCATGAATCCTTATCGTGCATTAAATTTGAAGATGGGCCCTTTAGCATATCTTTTAATAAACTACCCATGACAGTTTTAAAATGTTGTTATTACCTGGGGTTCCCGAGATACATGACGCAGCCAATGAAGTTGGGAGTCTTTGATCCAATCATAAGTTCGAATTCCCTGATAAACAACCCTGTCGCCACTGTCAAGAAAGAAAAGATTCAAAACACTGCTATTTGCCATCATGGAACCTGGGGCACCATATACTCTTAGGTTATAATTTCCAAAGCCGTCAATTTTAGACATCTTGTGGCCTTTAGCAGAATTAGTAAGACCATCAGCTGATGGATTGGTCTGGGATACTGAATAGTCCATAAGGGAGATTAAGGACATTAATTCTTCACGATTCAAAGTTGATTCTTGGTCATGGTTTCCCAAAATTGCAGCCCAAGGAAGTCCTGATTCCATGGCCGGACCAAAGGCTTTAAACATAGATTCTGCAGCATCATGGCTGCTTGGTCCAAATATATTATCTCCTAATACCAAGAAATGAACCCATGTCAATGAAGCACATTCAGAAAATATAGAAACACAATCAGAATAAAATAAATCCAGTCAAATACCACATGGATAATAGACATTAAAGACAAGGAGCCACCTGTAGAGGTAAGTAAACTCTAGCTAAGAACTGGTTTAGCCAGAGATCGGACACGGGGACTGTTGTATTTTTTAGTTGATATTATATTTCAAAAGTTATTAAAAGTTGTTTATTATTTGTTGTTGATTTCACCATGTGATATTTACTTAGTCAAAGCCTTATTTGTATAACCGCTGATGTTTGACAGTTGGGTCAAAGACTAAAATCGCATTCCCTATTATTAAGCCTCATTTTCCTTAATACAAGGAACAACTCACCACAACTCTGATGTATATATCTTTCCTTTCTTTCTCTAAAAAAGCACGTATAACTCACTAAACTACACTGAATTATCCTTCATTTTCTTCTCTAAAGATGGGTCACGCAACTTGCTATAACACATAGTACTTTCCAGTACAGAAAAATCTCTACACATATAAATTCCCTCACTTCATATTTCTCTACACAACTATTTTCTCTCAATCCAAAATATTGAGTTTCATAACGGGGAAGAACTGTTGTATCCTGGAATGATATTCCCTTATGAGGCGGATAAAATCCTCAATGACAGTGACTATGTCACGCCTCAGGTTACTTAACAGTGTGCTGTTTTGCAGGTTTCCTCTTATTTGATTTGTGAAGATTTTAATGGAGCTGTGTCGACAACCAAATTCGATAAGTTCCTTGTCCTTTATTTTAGTTTACTATTAGTTGTATTTATTTGTTATGATATTTCTCCTTAATTTCTTATATGTGATAATTTCCACATCCAAATTTACAACAGGGACCACCCGAACAAATCAACTTTAGCTAGAGCGCATTAACTACATGTGCTTAACCGCTTAGATTGTATTGGTATAGTTTCATTTGGTCAAGGCACAAGAACTTCAATTCTGTAAAATATGTCCTAAGCTTTTCATTTGGTCATTTTGAATTCTATTCTTGTCTTCACTTCTATCTAGTAAAGAAATATGATTTCCTGAACAAGAAAATGCAAATCTAATAGGTTCTCTAAACAAATGCACTCCAATGACCTGCTTTTGTCACCCAACTTTGTTACAGGTACAAATAATTGAATCAAGCACCATAAGCAACAAGAAACTCCTTTGCTCGACTTATAGTGTCATAAAGTTAGCAAATTTGTATTCCTTGTAACATGGAGAGTCATTTATAAGTGTTTCTTCTCTGTAAGAAACATCTGGCTATCCATTCCAGCTTGACTCTGTTAAATGACAGGTGATATGATGGACTCTTAACCCAAGCATGTAATACAAACAAAGAGTAGGATTGAGGATAGGGATTAGGGACCTACTTTTTAGGAAATAAGGAACGAGAGAACTTTTTAGGGTATGTTTGGATGGATGCAGGTAGACAGTTCCCTAAAGTTAGCCGAATAGAAAGAACCAAGAGAGAAGTTGATTAAAAGAAAGTTAGCTTTCATTAAGGTAAAGAAAGTTAGCTTTCTGAACGAATTCCTCCTGTTCGTTGGGTTTGTCCTTCCCTGTCTTTGTATTTTAGAATCCCCCAAAAATTGAAGGGATAAAGAAGGGTTTTGCAGCCTTGTAGGATCACATTCCTTTTACGTTTAATGTCTAACAGAAATGGAAGGTTTATCCAGACCTTCTTTAGTTTTAGTTATGCCACAACTTTTGGTACAACAACTACGCTACTATATTATCCATCGATAAAATCTCAAACTAGAAAGTAAAGGCAACACCAATATGACCATGTTTGGATAAACAACTTAATTAATTGTTTGTCCTATAAATCCTTAACTATAATCTATTTCTATCGCAAAAGATAAAATAAAGTCAAACTGTTTTCATATAACCTACAAGCTGTTTTCACAAGCTATCTTGCAAGGCTTATGGAAATAAGCTGAAAATAGCATATGAACATGTCTTAAGCTGTTTTTATAAGATCTCACAAGTGTTTCTACCAATAGATAAGCTCAAGAAAGTCAATCAAAACAGACCTTAAGTCAAAAACTGAAAATTTGGAAAAAAGAAAACAAAAATGAGAACAAGCCAAAAAGAAAGTATGTCATATAACCATGAACCCTTTCTTTAGTAAGTATGTCACCATAGCACCAGATCAAGGATATACATACAAAAAATACCTATGCTATTAATAGGTATTCTACTTTATATTATCCACTAATAAAATCTCAAAAAAGAAAAGAAAAAAAAAAAAAAAAACTAAACTAAACCCACCAATAACTTCAAAACTGAAAATTCACAAAAAAGGAAACAAAAACCAGAACAATCCAAAAAGAAATAATAAATGAACTGAAATCAATAACTGTTCTTTCCTTTTTACATTAAAAGTCTCAGAAATGGAAATTGAAATCAATAGATAAAATCTCAAAAAAGAAAGTAAGCGCAACACCAATATGGCCTTGTTTGGATAAACATCTTAATTAAATGCTTATTGTATAAGTGAGTAAGTATAAGGTATTTCTATAACAAAAGAGCTTATGGTAATAAGCTGAGTACAACTTATGTACATGTGTTAAGCTCTCTTAAAGAGTCTCACGAGTGTTTATATGTCAATAGATAAGCTCAAATAAGTCGATCCAAAGTCCAAACATAACTCAAGTCAAAAACAGAAAAATCACAAAACAGGAAACAAAACCAGAACAATCCAAAAACGAATAAATGAACTAAAAACAATAACTACTTCAATAAATCACAACTAAATGCAATAAAACCAGAACATTCAACACCAAAACAAAAAAGGAAACAAAGACAAGAAGAATCCAAAAACAAATAAATTACCAGTAAAAGCAATAAAATCAGGAGTCTCATCTTGAATAACACGCTTCAAAAACAAGGTAGTATTAAGATCAGAACAAAACTCAAATTCTGAAGCCAACACATCTCTACACTTCGTTATTCCATTTCCATAATGCATGTCAGCAACCTACATATAAACCAAAATAGAAACAAAACAAATTATTTATATAGAACAAACTCACTATATTAACCAAATAAAAATGAATGTATCACATGTGTGAGTGTCAGACACGAGACACGTCTTCAATCAGAAATGTCGATGCTATAAATAAATAAATAAGAGAGGAACGGACTTGGAGGATTTTGAAGGTACCGTCAGAACGGAAACGGAGAGGGAGTTGAGGAGTTTTCTTGATGCGGACCGTTTGGTTGCCAATTATTAGTTTACGTGAGAAGTTAGATTGATGTGTTAGGTGAAGAATTGTGAGAATGAATGTTAGGTAGAGTAGTGAGTGTTTCCAGTTTTTTTCTGTTGTTGTTTTTGTGTGGTAAGAATCCATTACTACCTTTCTTCTTGGTTTTTTCTTACACTTTCTTTATATCAATCGCAGATCAGTGTTCAGTGTTAACGACAATTCCAACTACTACCTACCTGGTTTGTGGGCTTTATGGGCTACATTTCTCGGGCTTACTGGATTTGTTTCTGGTTCCAACTCTATAAATTTAAAACTGCTCAATAGACCCCTTGAATACCTAAAAGTGCTTTATATGTGTTCCTAATTTTTTTTATTGTTGTGTTTCGGGGATAAACTCTGATCTTGGATCGGAAGTTAGGATTGGATACGCTTGAATTGTTGAGCACGGAGTGTAAAAATGTAATAAATAACCAAACTATATTAAAGTTGGCATTGACCAGTCGACTACATGTTTCTTAAGTTGGCATAAAATTCATAATTATAGAATGTTATCATTCTCCCCGCACTCGAGATAATCCCTCTTGAAGTGATTGGTCGTGTGACAATTGAAGCATTTGTACTTCGACTTGCCACCACTAATTTACTCTACTCATACATTTTCTTCTTAAGACATTCAAGCCTTCACCATTATCAACAACCTTCAGGCCCTTGGAGTTGGTTAACTTGGTTCTCAAAGTTTTTTGGACTTCCTCCAAGATAATGGTGCTCTCTTTAGCATAAAGCATGGTAACCAACTTTGAACAACATCGTCATAGCAGTTGTCTTTTTGAGACTTATCTCAAAACTTTATCCTCGAGACACAAGACAATGCGACTTTTGGACTTTCCCACCATCGCAGTCTTGTTTGTTTGTGACATGGTAGTTGACAACGCAACTTCACCCTTAAGTGCCTCGGCACACTTTTGTTGGATCTAGACTACTTGCATCTTCACCTTCCACGACCCAAAATTGTTGTTTCCAGTTAATTTCTCAATATCCCACTTGGTATTGGTGCTTCTCGCTTAACGATTTGTTCTGATTACCTCACAATGGGCGATAATTGTTGTGAATTCATATTAAACTCACACTAATACTTTGATATGTGGAGAAAAATTAGAAGCAACCAAAATCAAATATATCACACAAAATTAAATTAGAGCATGGAGAAGAAAAAGAACATGACAGGTATTTGTTTACTTAGTTTGGTCCAAATTTGACTTATGGGGAAGAGAGATCTCTTAAATTCACTATCAAAGAGTTCTTTATAGAGAGAAACCAAAATTGTTGTTACAAGAAATAAGCTTTCAACAAGGCAACCCTAAATTTTACCCTTTTTTTGAAAATTTTCATGTGGCCAAAAGAGTCAGCGATTAACCCTCGAGATTTACATCAAATTGGGTGGGGGGGGGGGGGGCTC
>Ga0228711_1003545_pt1 | contig 24267 bp, 7 predicted proteins | sample MedpolnodulmetaG_2_FD_177996 | JGI IMG/M metagenome (GOLD analysis project Ga0228711, IMG submission 177996) | Root nodule microbial communities from Medicago polymorpha collected in Santa Monica, California, United States - brown nodules | ecosystem: Host-associated > Plants > Roots > Nodule... | reverse complement strand
GTGGGTCAACTGCCCAAATGATGTGGAAAAGGACCAAGAGGTTAAAGACACAATTTTAAGAATATTGGTCCCATTTTGTCAAAAATAAAAATATTGGTCTCATAAATATCATAAAAAAAATTAGTCTATGAAACTATCTAGAAGGTGTCTCTATAAAAAAATCTAAGAATTTGAGACTAAAATTTGCTAGCCAATTAGAATATGTGTTGTTTTCGTGTTATGTATAAATAAACCGAGTGTGTCAATCATATTGTAGAAGTTGATGCATATATGAATAAATGAAGGGGTGATCTATTGAACTCGTTAATATGTGTCATTTGAATTAGTTGTATTATTATTAGGGTCATGTTATCTTGTGTCCTAAAGGCACATGTTAAGCAACCTAAAAATATAAATATTCCCTTAAAATTTGTGCATTCAATTAATTAAAAGTTAAAAAATTGAATACAATACACAAGTTCTAACAAAAAGTTTCTACATTTGACACATTAACTTGTGCGGCACAAGTTAACATTTCCCTTGTTATTATTAGGGTCTTACTAACTAGTGTCTTAAAGACATTGGTTAAGGAGCTACAAATATAAATTTTGTCTTAGAAATATAAGATACTCCCTCCGGTTTTATTTATAAGCAAAAGTTGACTTTTTAGATTCATTAAATAATTGATATAGCTAACCTAGAAATAGACCAAATACATCAACTATTCAATGAATTAAAAAAGTAAATTGTTTCTTATAAATAGAATTGGAGGAAGTATTACTTTTGATTAAGTAATGATTGCACAACTTTTTCTTAAAAATTTACTTGTTTTATATACTTAACCAATGTGCTTAGGGCACTTGTTATCATTTTTCTTATTATTATCATCATGTTGACAAATGTTTTATGAGTATTGTCTAAGAAATTTTTTAAAAAAATTGTCTTCAAAATATAAATCAAATACATATCAAATTCATAACCACACAATTTTTAATGTAAAATGTTATGATTTTTTATTGTTTAAACAATGGCCTTATGATAATTTATTATTATCACCATATCATGAGGAATGTTATTGACACTCTCTTTTCAATACTCATTCTCTTATTAATTGATTGAAATCAATGTATAACCCACCACTTTTAACGGAGTCCATGCGTAAAGTGTGAAACTCAACATGATTTAAGTCAATAAAAAAATGAATAGTAGAGAGAATATTAAAAAAGAGTGTTGTTAATAGTATTATTTTTATGGCACTTGCGCGCAGACATACAAAAGAATAACACGAAATATTCCATTTTGGAAACCATTGAATTTTGACCGCCAACCTCCGGTCTATTTCCATTTACAGTTGTGACCGTTTCTCCTTTCGGTTACAAACTACTGGAATTCTCCTTTCATTTTTTAATTAAATTACCATCAATTCAATAATCCTATTTACACATCGGTTACAAACAACTTTCTTCCCGCTTCCAATCTTTTTTTTAATTTTTTATAATAAAATGTTTCCTTCTCCAATTGAAACACGTACTTTTCTTTTGAGGTACAATTGAAACACGTAATTTGGAATGCAGACATCTAATCTTATCCTGTTAAAAATATATCCAAATATCAGTTAATCAACCAATCTTTATAAAATTTAACGAGATCAACAATTGCAGGCATCGAAAATATAAGATAACTATTATAAACTTACACACTTAAATAGAGAGGTTGGAGTTCAAACGTCAATTATAGTGTTTAACTTAATAATTTTGACATTTTTATCAATTGAATTAAAACTTGTAAACACTTATGCTCTCACTTTAGTTCTATTAACTAAAAATTTACTTTTATTAAATCTTTTTTAATTATTTATATATGAATAGAAGACAAACAAACAATACCACTATGGATGAGATCTCTCACTCACAATTTAATTGGTTATCACATCAGATAAACTACAATCGAACCGGATAGTACCAAATAGATAAAAACATAACTAAACAAAATTTGGCAAAACCAGTTATGATTGAATTAGATTCTTATTAGATTTCTACAAACAATGATAAAACATCGTATGAAATGTCTGCTAACCATTCTAGTCTTATAAATTTAGATAAAATTATCGACAAATTTGTTAACTGCCAATCTTTTGACTAATGTTTTATTTTTTTTTTAAAAAAAACAGTTTGAGTTATGTTTGTGTGGTTTAATTACATTGCAATCAATAATACCAACAACATATACTTTTTTTGGAGAATTTTTTTTATACCCATGTGAAAATATGGTTGCCTGTATATTTAAGGTAAAAAAAAACAATTTTTATGGTTTATATATTAATGATTAATTACACATAAATGGAATTTGAACAGACAATAAGCTGCACCATTAGGCTTTTTTAAATAGCAAAATTAATCTTCGTAAATATAAAATTCATGGACCTAAGAGTATGACATTGTTGTGCATAGGAAAGCGACAATAAGTCTGCATTTGCAAGTGCGCAACGGAAGAGATGCATGTATTATGCGAGTGTGGAGGGAAAGGGGCGATGGGCAGTGGTAGTGCCTAGTAGTATGCTGCCGCCATATCAGTTCTGAGGAGAGGAGAGGAGAGGAAAATGTGTGTTAAGAGAAATTAGGATTAGAGAGAAGTGTAGAGAGCATAAAGTGAGTAATAACGGTCGTTAATTAATCGGTAATAAATTTAGATATCGAAGGTATATTATAATAAATTATGAATTTCTTACAATAACAACTATTAATTTTCTCTGTTGACATTTTATTCACTTTAATAGGGTAGTAGTCGTTTTGGTGTCTGAATGTGTAACAAGTAGCTACAATAGTCCTTTAATGTATCAAAATTTTAAAATAGTCTCTAATTGTACGCTTCGTTAGTTGAAATAGTCCCAGACATTAAAATACTTCGTTAATATTGTCATATCAGCCCTTATACGTACTTACTTATTGTCAATTTAGTTCATATATGAAAATAGTTATTGTGAGTTTGAGACATTATTTTAGAGTTTGCACAATCAATGACTTTTTTAAAATTTGATACATTAAGGGGCTATTATGACTACTCCTTACATATTCATGGACCAAAATGAATATTACCTTCATTTTAATTAAAAGTTCCAAATCCCAACATCTCACGGTTGATGAAATAATTACGCCGCGAGTGGTGAATAACACTGTAAAAAAAACTCAGAGGGGTCAGTATGCAATAAAACATTAAAATATCACTACAAGTTTTCATAGTATATAGGATGTACAAGTATACACTTGCACACCGGATCCGCCCACAGATCAAAACGGGTGCAAGTTTCTCATCAAATAGATCATCAAGTCATTTAAAATAAGGAAATGCTAATTATTTGATTAGCATTGGGACATAATATTGATTAAGGAAATAAAAATAATGAAGTTTTAAATTAAAAATGACACTTTTAGACGGTTAAAATGACACTTTTACTCAATCAATTCGCTTCTGGCGCAAAATTGCCGATTAGATGTAGCAACTACTACCTAAAATTACCTCAAATGAAATTTCAAAAATGAAAAGCAAAAGGCGTGACTCGACAACCTTACTAATCTCCGCACCATGCACATGGTATATCTATTTTTCAAAACGAAGAAACATATTTTTTTTAATTTTCTTCATAAGCTAGTCGTTTTGAGTTTTGACACATTCATGTCATTATTTTGTTGAGTTACAAATGTTTTCTTCGTAGGTTTGAGAAGCAACCGGAACCATTGTTGAAAGTAAGTAGTAGTTAATTAACATCATCACACCAACTACACCTTCATGCCTAGTTCCTTAAAAAAAATGTCTAGGATGTATTTTTATTTTATTTTAGAGGAGTCTAGGAAATATTTATGTGTGTAAAATGTTATGTTGGTACATAATTTCTAACTTGTCAAATATGCCGGTACATTAATTCGTAACTTGTGCCAACTCTTTTACTTTGCTTTTTATGGACTTAAATTTCTTATATTGTGAACCGAATTCTTCGTTCGTTTGTCTACTTAACGCTATAAAAGAACTTTCTTCTTCGATAGCCATAAAAGTCTATACACACTATCATCCATCCTACCATGCAGCGACTAGTATTTCCCAAGTCTAATACTCCATGTTTTATTGAAATTATTCAAGTTCTTAGACTAATGCAGCGTTTGCATGTATGATTTAACCAAATATTCATTTAATAAATATTGATTGTATAAGAGTAATAATTTCTCATTTTCCTATCTCTTTTACTCCCTCCATCCCAAACAAGTGATCTAATTGACTATTTCAAAACATGTCAATGCACATATTTTACCTTAAATATTTTTAATTATGTATTAGCAGAAGTTATAAAAATTTAATATTTTGAAAATGTTCATCAAGATAAATCAAAAAACATATTATATGTTATCATTTCTCTTCATATAATAGTAAAAAATATGGTAAAAACATGTTATATAAATAGTGTGCATAGTGAAACTAGATCATATATTTTAGAATGGAAGGAGAAATAATTTTTCTCTTCAAAACCAATCTAATCCATTCACAACTACCCAAATTAATATTCATAAAGCATGGTTTAATTAATTTCTCTTCAAAACTCATTCTCTAATTTGTTCCCGTGAGTTTAGCTCAGTTAATATAGACATTACATAATATATATAGAAGTTGGAGTTCAAACCACAAAAACTCATCATATTTATAAAGGTGAATTTGTAGCCAATAGACTTTCCGACAAAAAAACTCATTCTCTCATTTCTAGTCCTTGTGATTTTGGTCGTATCCCAGATTAAGTTGCTTCTATTATCATTAGAATAAAATTTATTGAGATACTTTCCTAACATACCGTGTACTTTCATACTTACATATATATAGTATGTAGTGGCAGATCCATGACCCTATCTTAAGGTTTCAAATTTTGAGTTCTCGAGACTATTGAGTTGTAGCGGTACGTGTATTAAAAATTCTAAGGTTTAAAATTTTAAATGTTTCAATTTTTAAGTTCTCGAGCCTCTTGAGTCTTGAGTTAAAGTGGTGTATAAAAAATTCAAAGGTTCAAAATTTTAAATATATAAAAATATATATGTGCATTTTTTTTATGAAGTTTAGTTGAACCCCTTCAAAAGGCTGGCTTGGCCTCTGCATGCATGTATCTCAGCATGTATATTGTTAGCCCATGATTTCTCAAAGATTACAACTGTCTGAAGGTAGACATAAAAAACATTATGTTTTTTTTAGATTTGAATGTAGAAGAAACTCCGTTAACCGGTCCCTTTGAGCTTGACCCACTTGGTAAGGGATAATGTATATATATGCAGGGATCGGAGTTCGAACTCCAGACACCCCACTTATTCACCTTTAAGATAATTTCTCTAACTACTAAGCTACTTGACTAAAAAATAACTTAACAAAAAAAAAAAAAAAAAACTTCATTAAGTGGGATGAGACAACCACGTGATTTGAAAATGGGGGACCAAACCCAATACCATGATTGGTAGTGTTGAACTAACTTGTATGTATGAATGAATATCATAACGTACCAAACAACAATTGAATTGAATGTCATAATATCACACATCGCTGTCTCACTCACTGGTTACTTCTTTTTTTGCAATTTTAATCTGTATCATGTTTCCGCATTTGTTGGTTGCTTTTAATTACCGGTACGTACCAAACAAAGCAAGTAAAAATAAACACAATTTCTTATTTTTTGTTGACAAAAAAACATAATTTCGTGATTACTAGTGTAGTACGTAGTACGTACAATAGTAATTATTACTCGATCGGCTTAGTTTTCTATATCATGCCTCCAAATCAAAACTTCAATATATACTGCAAATCCACGTGTGAATATGATACATTGCATTTAGTTTATTCTGTTTGAGAGTGCTGTAAATTTGCAATAAGAATATAATATAATAAAGAGTCTTGTTAACAAGTGCTCTTATGGCACTTGTTAAGGATCGAAAAATAGAAACAATTGATACTTTTATTTAAATAAAATTGCTTTTTAATGTTTCAATGTGTTGAATATACGAATTTTAAGATAAAATTTCTACTTTAAACTTCTTATCAAGTGTCATAAACGCACTTGTTAACATTTCCCTATAATAAAGGGTCTTGCTACCCAGTGCCCTCAGAGCAATGATTAAGAAACTATAAATAAAAAATTTGTCTTGAAAATATAAGTTTTGACTTTTGATTACGTAATAATTACACAATTTTTTATAAAAAAAGTTACTTGTTTTGATTGTTTAATCAATGCCCTGAGGGCACTGTTTAGCATTCTCCTAAATTAACTGTGGTATGGTCTATCATGCATCCAAATGACTCCATTTTTTTTAGGCAAAAAGAAAATATAATAAATAAAAAGGAAACGATACAAAGACTGGGGGGACATAGGACCTGACCCAGCAAAATCCAGATGGAAATACATCGTGATAAAGCAGTCCAATCAAAGTGGATCTACTCTAATCGATCCTAACAAAAATTCCGTAATAAATGACTCTATTTTAAGTTATGCAGTAGTTAGATAGTCAATATCACCAATTCCAGTCAAAATAAAACTTGTATAATTCGATGCCACTAATTTGGTCTTTTAATATATCGAAATTTTGTTGCTCATTTAATCTATAAAATTATTAACAAAAGAGATATTGAAGATGTGTTTGCCGTTTCGATATATTTAAAGACTATATAGTGTTGACCCAACAAGCCTAGAGATTTAAAGCAAATTTTGATATTAGTCCATTTAAAAATTAACAACAATAAAATTAAAGGCCCCCTAAAAAAAAAAAGGGTCCTTTTCAAGTCTAATTAGTTTTTACAATATTAATCATACAAAAATAAATATATATGAAATATATTCACAAGACTGATTAATTTTTTTATAGATCAACTCCTTCAAAAAAAAATTATTTTTATAGATCAACTAGTAGTAAAATTAATGAGTAAAGTGTATCCTATATATGACATAAATTAATTAATAATAATTAAATTAAAGTAATAAATTGAGGGCCTAGAAATGTTAAGTCCAAGTTGGCTGCCTCATTGGCCACCCTCTTCCGTCGTCCCTGAGACTATTTCACATATTCATAGACTTAAATCATTGCTTGCCCAAAAAGAAACATCCCAAGATAGTCCAATTTATTAATTTTATAAATATTTTTCTTTAAAAATAACATCTATGTACGCATCTAGTGTAGTTTTTTTATGGGTTAATATTTATTTTGTTCCGTGTAAAATTGAGTGAATACAGTTTTGGCCCTTTTAAAATAAAAAATTTAGATTACATCCATGCAATATTAGATTCTCCACTTTTGGAACCTATGTCATTATTTTATATATTTTTTTCATTTCATCTTTCATTTAACTTTATCTAAAAACCAAATTAAATTTACTAAATTAAAAAAATCCTCAATTAAAAATAAAACCCAAATTTATCATTTCTTAGGGAAATTTACTAATTCTACGATTTTATTTAAATTCAAAGGGTGAGAGGAAGTAGAATTCAATGAATTAAGAGTCTGACTTGTTGCAAGTGCCTGGTGATGTAGTAGGTAGGCGATTGCTAAGAACAAATTGATAATCGCGATTAAAATTCTGAAGCTTACCACATTCATATCTACTAACATAGTAACATTTTATTTTTTATTGTCATCATGTTCCTTCACTCGTGATAAACTATAAAATAGTTTCGGAATGTGTACATTTATTATCAGTTTAGTCTTTACTGTAAAAAACTTCTGTTAATTGATGATGTGTCAATCATATGGACTAAGTTGAAAGTAAAAAAAATATTTTTTATTAATGATAAAAAAAACCAAAAAAAGAATATTCATCATCTTCATCTCTATCTTTGCAATTTCAAAGTTGTGTCTCTTTTTGAAATTTTCAGTTAGACTTACCTTTTTACTCATATAAAACTACGGCATTAGACAATAAAATTGAAAAATCTGTACTTTTTGGTTGCTCAAATCCAACCTTCAAAATGGCATCCCTACACAGAGAGCTTAATGGGTTTTCTTTGTCCAAGTTTTCTCTGCAAACTAAGTGGTAGCTACAGCCTACATGTGTAATGCACTTCCTTTCTTTGCAAACTAAGAAAAGGATAAATTTTAGAACAAATACATAAATTCAATTATCCATATATATAATTGCATTAGATTATTTATACATGTTAACAAAAGAAATAAAATCAAGAATGGGTAGAAATATGATTTCAGTTTTTGCTGCAGGTTGAGCCTTTTCTTTTGGACTCTGGAGTGGTTTTGTTGTTGTGTTTACGGTCATCGATTTGTTGGTAGAGATGAAAATGATGAATATTATTATTATTTTTTTATCATTAATAAAAAATATTTTTTTATTTTCAATTTGATCCTTATGATTGACACATCATTAGTTAACATAAATTTTTAACGGTAAGGACTAAACTGATAACAGATGCACACATTCAGAGACTATTTTGAAGTTTATCCTGAATCGGAGACTAAAATGACAGCGAGGTGTAAAATCAGGGAGCAAAGTGACTATTTACTCTTAATTAAATGATACTCCAATTTATTGTCTTCGTTGCCATTGATTGGGTTTATGTTTCTTGTTTGTTTTTTTTTTCTTCTTTCAAACTTGTAGAAATCAACACGAACGCAAAGACGTATAAACGAGATGACGAAGCATAAATGCAAAAACTCGATAAATGTGTTTGTTTTTGCTTAAAAAAAATAGATTTTGAGTTAAAATAATCTAGAGTTTTTTTTTGAGATTTTTAAAAAAATCTAAAGTTATTTTCGTTTGCCTACTACCCATAAAAATCCATTTAAAAAAAAAAGAGTTTTAATATGTATATGCATTATCTCCTTGTTGTTGAAAAAAATAGATTTTGAAAAAATGTTTGTATATACTTCTTTTTCATTCCTTCCCTCCAAATCACAATCTTCCTTTTCCTTTTATTGGAAAAAAGAAGTCAAAGCAAGAGGAGTCGGATCAGAGCAGCAGGAGAGGAGAACATATGAGTATGTATGTAGAGAGAGAGAGATAGGCCTACCAATCTTTTAAAATAAAATGAAAAGGGTTTCACTTTTAAAAGTGAAAAAGTAAAGTAATATGGACTTTGAGTAGATAATCAAATATACTAAGAGGATGGAGGATATTCTTTTCATTCCAGTCATACTCATATCACTTGATGGGGCAACGATTTTAATCATAATGTTGTTTGTTATAGGAATGTGGGAAAGCTAGTGAGTCAGGAGAGTATAGCAAGGTAGTGTCCACAATTTCAAACGTGGAGAGTGGGGACTGTTATCATTTCGCTGTTATTGTTTGTTTATACCTTTATGTTAAAAGTAAGGCCGTCTTCTAGCGAATCCATTTGAGTTAATCTAAAATGTTGGTTTGAGACTTTAAAACATGTTTTTCTTGATCGATTAAAAACGATGGATTAGTTTAGTTTTTTAAAAAAAAGTTTTTCTTTCTAGCAAAGTATACGGTGCAAGGTACACAAATAACCACAACCGATTCGTTGACGAAGCCGCATAAATATATCATGTGTCATTCACACACAATTGTTTTTCTTTTCATTGCTAATTTTTTTCCTTTCTCTCACACTCTCACTCTTCTTCGAGACTTTCTCTTTATCCCAATTCTCAAATCTCTATCTGATATAAATTACCACGAGATTCAAATGTAAGGATGAAAACACGGATTCAATTATTTTTATTTGGCCTTTTTTTCTTGTTTCATTTTTTCCCTTCATGATCCATCTCAATAATCTTCATCACCACCGGTCCACCATCTTCATCCACTCAAGAAGAAAAAAACACCCATCCAATTATTGTTTTTAATTATTATCATTGCTATTGTCGCATTAGCCAATTTCATAAATGTGTGTTGTTAACCACTCTTTAATATGACTTTGACTACTTTATTGATCACAAAAATGCAAAGCATTAACCAATTATTTTACATCAATCTATGTAATTCACTCTCTTTTTTAACCTTGTAAAGTAATTGGTTAATCTAACCTCCCAATTGACTTGTAAGTGTTGCCGACTAAAGCCACAAATTAACACGAGTTTTTTAGCGTGTTGTGTCCTCATTAACACGTTATTTTTGGAAACCTCCAATAAAGTCATTCATCTCAAGATGACTCCTAGTCAAACACGTTTAATTGTGGAGTTTTTATAGAATGGGTTAACAAAAAGAAGATGCATATTGTTGGTTTAGGTTGTACCAAACAATTCTTATAAGTCTTCCTCCAACCATGCAGTCTCATACCCGCACGATCTAAAGATTCCTCTCATTCCGATGTGAATTTAGTTCGCCTAGAAGCCATCGGGAGCCGCTCATTGTCATGTCTTGTGCACCGGGGACCACTCCTCCTGTCAGTCTCAGACATTACATGTCTGCCGACTTATGCTTGGTTCGTCCCTAAACCACATCGTACTTGAAGAGTTCTGCTTTGACACCACTTGTAACTTCCCAAACGACTTTTAAGTATTGCTGACTTACCCCACAAATCAATCTTCTTCAGCGTATTTCGTCCTCACTTGCACGCTTCCCAACGAGTTAGAATGAATTTAAGAGTGATTATTAGAGTAAATATTAAAGTGATAAAATAGTTTCATTTATGTTTCGATTGTCGACAAGTTTGAAGAATTCAATGAGTTTAGCAAAAATTATGCTTTAAGGTTTCAACAAAATCAGGACGATACCATAGTTTCTTCAAACTCATCATGACATTGTTTTTGGGTTTAATTTAACATTCTTGTTAATTTATTCATCTATTAAAAATATTTTCAACAATGTTGTTCGCTTATTGGCAAGGGTGTGTAGTGCTTATTAGGTTTTGTGGTGACATAAATTGAAATAAGTTAATTTGGTAAAATTGGTTTTAGTTAAAATGAGTCGATTACAAATTTTTTTTTAATATATTTATGTAAAAAAGAGTTGAACAATTTTATTTTTGTAAAAATCACGTTTAAAATCAAACACTATAAACCTTATACTATAAAGAATCAATTATAGAAGCAATATTAATTCAGCTCAAGAAGAGGCAAATATGTCAAAATAAAGTTAACTACTCTAAAATCAATTCTATCCACTCCAAATGTGTAACCAAACATATAGTTATTGGTTAGTCACTCGGTAGGATTACATACCTACTTGTATTACAGATTTTATTGAAGGTGAACTGAATTTAGTTTGTTCCTTTAAGAAGACGTCTTCAAATTATTCAGATTAAATAGTTTACGTTGTCATTTTGTTTTCTTTTTCAGTTGCCGTGTTGATTTTTGACAAGAATGTCATGTTCTTTTGAAATATCGCTTTCATGTGTTTCAGAGCATTCAACTTCAAGAAAGTTCCACTCTTATTTATTTACCTTTTGAACTAACTAACTATAATTGGTATGTTGCATGAGTGAAATTTTTTTGGTAAGTTGCGACGTCATTTAGGTAATTAAGATTTATGATTCTATTAATTTTTTTTTTGAAGGGTTGATTATTTTAATTATGATTCATTATCTGTTGCAGTGTCATTTAGTTAGCATTCAAAAATTACATTGTTTGTGGATATGATTTGTAGGGGTTGAAACTCAAACTATTTCGTAACAGTAGGTTGAAAGTTTGAAATTACATGTATGGTAGATGGTGCGAAGATAAGAGAATGAGATGAGGTGTTGAATGCCAACTAAAAAATTAACAATGAGAGAAGCATAGAAAAAGTAGAAACAATATCTGGTGCTTGTTTGGGGGAATGTTACTAAGTAAGGATTGCACTTTCAATGTTTGGGTTTGGGGCCAAGAATACTAACGGTCATAACTTCAAGAGTAATACTAAGAGCTTTCGATATCTGTATTTATTTGATTATTTGATACGGTTTCTGAATTGATAGAGGAATTCGTTAAGCCATTAAGTCAATATGTGATTAGTTATGTTCAATAGATTGACAAAGAATATAATTCATTAACCATCGACAAAATATAATTTACCATGATTTTGAACGTTATTAACTATAATTTTGAACTTATCATCATCTGTATTTAAAGTTTGAACACCTAGAAATCATGTGGACTTGAACACAATTTTGATGAATAATGAAATGTACTATATTTGAACACATGAAATTTGTGGATAAAATCGTGTTTAATTGTGTTATGTTAATGATGATAAGTTGCCACACCTTGGTATTCGTTTACCAAAAAAAAATGATTTTAAAATTTGATACCAAATTCTTCTAAATATCACTTTTCATTTTTTATTGTCAATTGTTTGATTGGAGGTAGAATCTCAATTTCTTTTGTATTTAGATTTAGATTTTGTTATTTATGGCCCTGTCTGTAGACTCTACTACTCCAGAAACTTCAAGAAGAGTAGTCAAGCGTGTATAGAAGTCAGGAAAGTATGTGAATGAGTGAATTACTTAGTAGTACTCTTACCATTTATCCAACAAAATGAAAGTGGATCGATGGGGAAAATAAGGCAAATTCACGACTCCTAAATTTGATTATATTGTGTGTTCAAGTGAAATGTCAAATATATAAGCATCCTGACATACTGCAAATCACTCTACTTGCACATGAATTCTGTGGTTGAAGAGCAAACCTTGTTCATGTTCACTTGTGGAGATCAATTATAGGAAAGCATTGAAGCCTTATGCTCCGCGTCTCAGGTGCCAAAGCGGAGAAATTGAAAAGAAAGTTGAAGAAATTATGGACAATGGTTCTTCAATTGTATAATTTTTTTACATGTACATACAAACACACTACAAAAAAATCACATTAAGATAGAACATCATTGAATGGAATGGCCACTTCTGCTGCCCCTATGGCTATCCTGTCCTATTCATAAAAAGAATGCCTTATCAAACCTTCCCACAAATTTCAGTTTCAGAAGCTTCAGCATATTAGTGGCCTATATATACAGTTGCCACAAGCCTACAATCTACATTTTGAAGCAGCTTGTCATAAAAAATCTATTAAGCTATATACAAAGGCTTAATTTTCAGTACTGTCTAAGAAAAAAGAAGTTTGAAGATCTTATTCTTATCAGTGCAAGAAGAGGGAAAAGCAAGCAGGGAGAAGTTGCTAGATCATGGAGGTGGAGATGCTATGAATTCGAACATCTAATCTGAGAAGAATACTTGCACTTCAGCTTGGTCAGTACCCATTAGAAGGGGGAGCGATTCAATTTTAGTTCCTGTAAGCTGAACCTGCTTTCTATAATTGTCCAAATCATAATCTAATTCAGACCACTCCCGTTCTTCCTCAGAGGGCTGCTTTTCTGTCCTGTTCTCTACCTTATTGCCTTCATGCGTTTGATTTTGAGGATTAGAAAATCCCTCGGTTTTTACCTCCAACCCTGAGTTTTGACAAATGCAAGACGTTGGATTCTCGTGAAACTCACCACTGCCTGACTTCAACTCATTAGGCTCTCCCATGAAGCCTACCTGGAAAGTTTGAACTCGAGATGCAAATTCTTGCCATGTCATGTTGTTCTTGTTCATGAATAAGGGGTTCAACTTTTTTCCGTTAGGGCGGATGGTAGGTTTATGACCAAAGTACCTCCTGCAACAGAGAAAGTCTGAATATCAATATGTGTAGGAAGAATACTGTCCTAATAGAAACCAACTACATGGAATAAATTAAGCACATGAGACTAGCTAGAAGAATCTCACGCCCTAATAAACTAGCTTACCTTCTTCCAGCTAGAATTTTAGCCATGTTCCCATTGTTGTTTGTTACGAAAACATCGCTGTCATCACAAACTATGTAATCAAGCGCAGCCATGCGCGAAGAGAAAGACACAAATGGGGCCAACTCCTTCTTGGTAGCTAAGGTCTCCTTTGAATGGAAGTTGGGGAAGAGAGCTCTGAGCGGTGCTAGGGTTTCCTCACCTCCATATATTTCTCCAGAAGCCACATACAAATGCGTTTCAATTCCAAAACCTAGTGCTCTTAGCATAAGACCAACTTCCTCTGGGGTAAGTGGACACCTTCCATGTCTTCTTACTTTCTCAGGATTGCTTGCCTGTCAGTCACATTAATTATGAAATAGTAAGATTATGCAAATTTTCATACAGTTAATAAAGATATCTTGAATGTCAATAGAACCTTACATGTAAATTTTTCCACCGCTTCCTAATTTCACCAAGTTCTTTTCTTTCCTTTTCTCCCCCACCATAATAGCAACCAGAGAATGCAAGCATATCTGGTTCAAACCTATATGAAACAGAAAAAACAAGCAGTTTGGATCAACAATTATCACATTGAACTTCGGAAAAGAAAATGAAATCAAAGTTGGCCCAGAGCTTTCGTCTCAATTTGAAAAATGTGAACTATAGTTTTAGGCATTAGCTGATCACATGCTGAGGAATGGCATATCAAAGCAGCCAGGGACAAATGTTGAGCTATAATTATCAAATGAAATCTTACCTTAAATGTAGCGCGATAAAACGCTTGCTTTTCATTCTCATCCGCTCAACCAACAAATTTCCCATTCCCTGAATCGAATCCGTAAATTTGAGAGCATGGTAGTTTACTCTGCATCTCAGCTTTTGTAGATCATCATCCAGCAGATTAGAAAGTCTGTAGTCAAACTTTGTGAGCCGAACAACCTGCGTAATGCAATTAAATGTTATTCAATCATATGGCATCAACACAACTTTCTACAATAACTAGTATGTTGGATACCTACCTAACTTACAATGTTGGAACCACAAATTTTATTAATAAAATTCAGGGATACATGAAAATAATTTTGATGAAAGATTCCAATTAGGGACCTTTAATTAAACACTTACACGCTTCTTGACCAGCACTGGTAAAACACGACCCTCGTAGCATTTGGGGGTGCATTTCCTTGGAACACGCACTGTATATGGAGTCACAAATTTCTCTCCCATATTTGGTAGTTGCTTTACAACTCTTATGTCATTCCGAAGGGATGTTATAAACCAATCGTCATCAAATAATTGAGAAAAATTGCTGCAAAAAAATAATAATCAAATATTACTTACAAATTAAGGGGCACAATGACAATGTGTTCTGCTACCAAAGATGTATGATAGAAGTAAAATGTAAACACAGACCTGCTGTCTTTCCAGAAAGATGTATGATCCAATTCTGGAATAACAAGAGTAGCATTCAAAAGATAGGCAGCCACAACAGCATCAATTATCTGCACCCACAAACAATCTGTATTTTTTCAATATCAGAAATATTGCATCCACATAACATAATTTATCATTCATATTTGTATCACCACTCATTCATCAAATTCAATTGAGAAAATCCTAATTGAGTTTTTTTAGCTGAACGGCACATACAAAATCTGTATATCAAATCACCAATTTTAGCAGACCTATAACTATTGCACCCACAAACAATCTGTAATTTTTCAATACTAGAAATATTTCATCATCCACATAACATAACATATCATTCAAACTTGTATCACCAATCATTCGTCAAATTCGATCAAGAAAATCCTAATTGTGTTTTTTTAGTGGAAGGGCACACACAAAATCTGTATAGCAAATCATCGATTTGCTGCAGACCTATAATTATTAGGTAGAGATTTCAACCTATACTTTTTGTAAATGACCACAGTCCCCACTCTATATATAATAGTACTTTGAATGCAATTAAGTTTACTAATTGAAAAAATGAAAGAAATATTCATACTCAAATAAAACAATTGGTTACATGTAGAAAGAAGTAAATATTCTGATTAATAAGTTATCCTCCTTGAACTGCTCTATACATTACTTGACCAAGAAGATTGCATAAACAAAGCAAAAACACAGACACAGTTCATTAAGAAAGAAGCTTAGCTTACCCCTGTTCTCTGTTGATTTAAGCCTCCACTAGTCGTGATTAACAAGTATCGGTCCGGATGAGTTTTGCTATTAGCCTCTGTAACAATTAGAAATATAAATAAATACGCGCAATCAAAATGCACATCAATCAAAAGCAATTAAATATACAAATTACAATTCATGAGATAAAAAAAAGGACTAGGAGTCTAGGATGAAGTTTACTTGCAAAGTTGACACCAGCATTACTGCAGGCAGAGAAAAGCTGCGGGTTCCTCGAATTCCATAGATCATGCTTGTAAGTACCTTCACTTGCCTTCAAATTCCAAGAAACAAAAAGAAGATGTTAGCAACATAAAAAAAAAAAAAAAAAGGTGAGAACGTTGTTTGATTGAATAGTAATAGATTACCGGAATGTGAAATGGCGATTGCTGATGAGAATCTAAACGAGATCTAACCAATTCATGTTCCTGAAATACATGATACAATGAAAGTTACAGACAGAACAATGCAATGAGGAAAAGCATATATAAATAAAATAGAAAGTAATTGAAGTAGAAGGATGAAGAGCATTTACAATAAGAGGGGAAGGAGCGAAGAGAGAGAGCATGATGAAAAGAAAGAGAAGGCAAACGGAGATGGCGGAAATGAGGAGGCGATGGATGAGACGACGGCGAAGAAAACTGGAAAGAAGGAGTCCGATGAGTCTTCTGGACTTGTCTGTATGTGTGTGGTTCTTCTTTCTCTTCACTGATGATGGTGTATGCATCATTTTTCTTTTCTGTTCTTTTTCAAAGAATGAATATTAATTACAGTTTGGTGTATGTGTTAATGATGATAAAATGCAATGCAGTGCATGCAGTAATGTTATTGATTATTATAATTATGTTTGCAATTACAATTACGACAAATGCATGGAATTAGAGGTAGAAGAAGAAGAATGAGATGAATATGTGTTGTAGTTAGAATTTCCATAATGCGTGTGGGAAAGGGAAAGAAGAAAGAAGAAGGGTTTATGATGAAGAAGAAGAAGAAGAAGACTTTTGAACAGAAGAACGTAACCGTAAATATGCGCTGAGGTGTGATCTAGTAATATTACCAGACTCCTTTTAATTTATCCGTTGATTAGTCAGTCCACAATCCTTATCTAATCTAATTCACCATCTGTCAATCATCATCTTACTACTACTTCTCTTCTAACCAGTTGATAGACTAGACACCTAATTTCACCTCACATTACTTTTATAAGACTATATAATAATATTAGGATTAGCATATGATATGATCTACCTCTCTCTATATATACTATACTTTAAGCACTACTACATGATATATAAATATAATCAAATATCTTCTCCTTTCGGATTATTATAACAAGCTACATTATTGATACAAAATTAATCATTCAATTAAGGGCCGTTGTTATAGTTTTTTTAAAATAGATTTTGGTAGTATAATGTGTTTTTGTTATGTTTTTTTAATAAAGAAATTTTTAAGGAAATCTTCAAATAAACAATTTGTTTGAATAGTTTATATTAAAATGTCATTCTAAATATTTTATTATTTGGTTATAATTTTTTTTGGATACTAAAATTTTAAAAAAATCTCTAAAAAGAAGCTATTTCAAATAGCTTTTCATAAAAATCATTTTTGAAAGATGTCATTTTGAAAAAATATGTGATTTTTACTATGTAAAATCTTGAACAATGAATATTTAAGTCAGTGAATGTAAAAATCTCTTTTTTAACTTATATCAAATGAGTTTGAAATAACTTTTACTATTTTGAGTAAATTTCAAAAAAAAAAATCCATTTTTAAAAGTACAAAGGAAAATCCTTTTTTTTTTAAATCTAAAACAAACGGTCCCTAAATAAGACCGACTGTTCTTTTAATTTTTTCAATCAATATTAAACCTTATAATTGCACGCCTCATTTTACAAGTCAATTTTATAAGACCAAGTTTTTTTTCTTTCAGAGGGAATATAAGACTAAGTTATGTTTAACATAAAATAATTATAGGAATTAATTGGTAGACATTGTGGATGTAATTATGTTTTATATTACCAAGATAACTTTTTTGGATGTTATTTGATGACAATGTAACTTTTGACAATACATAGAAATTAAACTCTAAGTTGTATTAAAAATTTATCTTTACAAATTAAATTAATTAAATCTTAAAAGGTCTGTGTTTTGTATGTTAACTTATAATTATATTAATAATATGTAACCAAAAATAATAATTATATTAATAATAATATTCTATTATTCTATTAATAAAGTAACATTTGTTATATTCAATTTTTAATAACATAAAATACTTTTTTTTTTACGAATCAGATTAATACTTGTCATTTAATTTAGGGTAAAGATTGATGAACACCCTTTTAATTCATCCACCCCATACCACTGCTATGTGGTAGCTTTTTTTTTGTCTTCTTCAACCAAAATATAATAAAATAATATAACATTCCTCTTCTTTTATTCCAAAAAAAAAAAACCTTTCCCTTTTCTCTGTTCTCTCTCTTCCCCCACACCCACCTCAGACCTCCACCTTCTGTCGGCCCACCCTCCGCCGGCCGCCTCTGTCAGTTTCTTCTCCTCTCCTTTCTGCTCTCTTTCTTTCTCCCTCACATCTGTCACCACCACCACCCCCACCGCCGCCTCACCCTTGTCTAAATCGGAAGAAAATCGCTCCATAAGGATGATTAACACCCCTAAATTCTCATATGGTCCATTTCAGTTGACACACCATAACATTTATCAACCAATCAATGATGTGACATAGTCATTTCAATGCTTCAATTGTCATTTTTTTTTCAGATAGTTTTGCAGTGAAAATCACTCACACTATACTAAGCAAGACTTATACGAGATCTAATGGTTAAACTTGATTAGAGATTATACTTCTCACCAATAGACTTTATGGTGAGGTAGGGTGGACGGTACAGTAGGGAGACGGTTGTGGTGAGAAAGGGTGGATGGTGCAGTCCAGCGACGGTGGTGGTGGTGTAGGAGGGTGAGGGTTTGATAGAAGACAGAGAAAGAGAAAGTGAGGGTGAGAAAGTTATAGCTTTCTTTTGGACAAAATTGCCCCTTATATTATATGAATGGACAAAATTGCCCATGCCACATAGGGGGTGTAGAGTGGGATTTGCCACATGGGGATGTCTGAGTATAATCACTCTTTAATTTAATATACTTCATATATCAAGACCAGTAATTAGTGTGTGTTTGTTTATGTCCATTTTGCCATTGGATGTGCAGTTGTGCACTCAACCAACACATGCTTATAATTGTCAAAGTTTGATTTGAGTCAAACTCAGCCTGTATTTACCATCAAATCTATCACTGCAAAACTATTTGTGTAAATCTAAATATGATACTTTTTCTCAGTGTTTTAAAACCCGGACCGATCCGGCCGGTCAGACTGGTCGGCCCGCGAACCGGAGGGTGCAGCGGTTCGGGCAGGCTATTGGACCGGATATGCAATTAACCTGTGTGACCCGTCCGGGTCAGTGGGCGGACCACTGAACCAGTTTAATCCACCCGACCCGTTTTCCATATTTTTTTAATAAAAAGGCACGACATATATAAAGACAAAAACTCTAGTAACACGTACTCTCAACCCAAATGTCATTTTCAACCGTTGTTTTCCTCTCCCATCTCAACCGATGAAGATGATGAATATGGATATCAAGACTATGATAATTTGACTCCATGGACATAAATAGTTTATTGATTAATGAATCATTATAACTTATTTGAGTTTTTGTTTTTTGTTGACTATGCAATTTACTTGGGTTTGTAGTCAGTTATATTTTGATTTCCAACAATGTTTAGAATATACTATGTTTTAAAGATGAAAATTTAATTAGAACTTATTTGTGAGGTTTTTTATGTAGTACTATTGTTTAATGTATGAGCTAATTTGAATTTGGATTGTAATTAGCTTGAATTGTGCTCCAGTTAAGAAATTAACTTGCAAACTTGCAGCTGTGAATATAATTTTTTTAATGTACGAACTTTAAATAGGAAAAAAAAATGACAAGATTTTTTTTAATCAAAATTTCATTCATAATGTAATATCTTGTCATAAATATTTTTATATAGACCCGGGTTAATAGTCATGCAGTCCGACCAGTGATCCATTGGTTCGACCAGTAACCCAATGCCTTGACTGGATCGATCACCGGTCCGATTTTAAAACATTGCTTTTTCTTACTCTAAATATGGATTGCTAAAGAAAACTCTAAATATGGAGTGGATAGCAAGTTTATTGGATGCTTGACTCCGACAAATTAACTAGCAGATTCTCTGGCTAAATTTGGAATTCAAAGTTAGTTGGAGTATGGTTACTATTATATATTCTTTCTTGCTTTTATGAATTCTTACTATTAAACTTTGTTACTGCTTTGATTCTTTAGAGTTAATTTGTTTTCTTTCACTTTATCCTTAAACAGAGGAAAAACGTGTATTTGTTTATTATGAACAAATACATCATTAGATTGAGATTAAATGATTGTTGAGTTAAAATAAACGATGAACTGTTCAGCATAATTCAAGTTTAATTTTTGAATTAAACAATTCATAAATAAGTTTTACTTACTCTAGTCGAACTTTACATTACTAAGACCTTTTCTCCTAAGAATCTCAAGGATAACACGAAAAAAAAACTCTTTCAATTCTATTGAAAACTTCTAAAAAAAATTATAGGGGTGGGTATAAGACCAAATCGACCGTTGGGGATGTATGTCGAAACCAGGATTAGACACTATATATGTTTTTTTAAAATAGAGAAGACTAAAACTTGTTTTAAAATCTATTTATTTAGCTAAAAACATCAAAATACATGACATAAAAAACCTTTATGCCTATGAGACAAATCGTTTTTAAGTAAACATGAATAATATTTGGGTAATGTTAACTCTTGTCTTTAGGGCACATGTTAAGCAATCCAAAAATAGAAATATTCTCTTAAGATTTGTGCACTCAATTAATTAAAAGTTGAAAAATTAGATTCAATGCACAAATTCAAACAAAAAGTTTCTACATTTGACTCATTAATTTGTGTCTTGAAGACACAAGTTAGCATTTCCCATAATATTTATATAAAATGGTCAAACTCAAGCCTAAAAGCAAAACTGTGACAAACTATATCTTATGCTTAGACTCTAAATTTTCAACAAAGCTAAGTTTGAGTCTTGCAAAACCTAACTTGACCTAGTCTATTCCCCATAATCAAAAAACTTTTTTTGGTTATATAAAATTTAGGCTTAATTACATAAATGGTCCCTTAACTTATTTGTTGTTTTCGATTTGGTCCCTTAACTCTAAAATTTTCCGGTTTGGTCCCTCAAATATGCTCTATCAGTCAAATCGATCCTCTACATTAGTTTTTTAATGTCTAATATTTCAGATATGCATTTCAATCATTAGATTGCAGGTTCATTGTATGTAACGGTGAACCACCAACACCAATTTTTTTTGTTTTTCTTCATCTTCTTCATCTTCCTTTAATTTCTTATTCATCATTTTCAACAACTTCAAAAAATTCAGAAAAACAAAAACTAAAATTTAACATCAAAACTCTTTAATCAAACCACTACACCATCATCATCATCTTCTTCACCCTCTCATCACTACCATTAACAACAACACCTAATACCATCATACCTATAAACCCTCGAACAACAACACATAACATTGAGTTAAAATTCTGCAGAAATCTTCAAAAATTCAAACCCAAGTACATTCCACAACAACCCATTAATCTCGCAACAGCACAAACGACAGCAGAAAATTGGTAGTTTTTTTCCTTACATTTGCTCTTACAAGATCTCGAAAGAAATTGCTATTCTTTTCGTGTTCATTGTTCTGGCCACAAGGAATTCCAATTTTAAGTTGCCATCTTTTCGAGAGAAGAAGGGTGTAGCTCAATTATTGCTATTTTTTATGTGTGCTTGTACTGTGTAATTGTTGTAAAGGGAAGAAGTGTGGAAGGGAGTGAAGGAAAGAGAAAAGAAGTGTGAACCGGCTTATGAGTTTTATCAAGAATCAAGATGCTTCAGCAACCAAAACAACAACATTGTCAATCTCTTCACACAAGAAAACATAACAAATATATTGGAATTTTGAGATCCGACCCTTCTCTTGGCTCAATGCTATTTTGTGAATTTCTGAACTTTTATTGAACCTTAATAGAAAATAATTGCATTGGGTTTTATTTAACGGCTTGAAGAGGAGTGGGGAGCGGAATCGTTGGATCTAGATCTTGAAGAAGAATTGGTGTAGCGCTGGGTTTAGAAAGAAAGAGAAAAGGAAAATTTTAGTTTTAGAATTGATGTTGTTCTGGATTAGTGAGTTTGGGTTTTGAATGAAGAATTTGGTTTTTATTTTGTTTTTATTTATGAAAAAAAATCTTGGTTTATTTGGAATTTTTGATGAACGTATGAAGATGATGATGAAGATGAAGAGGGAAGAAGATGACGAAATGTTAAAAAAAAAAATTAGATGTTGGTGATGCACCGTTAGATACAATAGACCTCCATAATCTAACCGTCCCCTTTTGAAGAAAAAAAAGATCAAAGGGTTGAAATTAAAAAATTAATAAGGTCTATAGTGGACCACCTACAATGTTGGTCCACCTAATACATTTTGGATCAAACTGACTAACAGAGCATATTTGAAGGACCAAACGGAAATTTTTTAGAGTTAAGGGATCAAATCAAAAACAACAAATAAGTTAAGGGATCATTTATATAATTAAGCCTAAAATTTAAGGTGAAAGGATGATGCCTCAATTTACAATAGAAGAGGTCATAGGGTTCAATTAACACTTACAAAAAAAAAAAAATTAGATTTGCTTCATTTTAAAAACACTAGCAGAGTGCAAACCTATAGCATTTTGTTAAGATTCTCTAAAAAAAAAAAACATTTTGTCAAGAAGACCTATAACACATTCAAGATTTGTCTGTTTCCACTAAACTAATCTTAGAGATAATAATAATACTTTTTTTAATATAAGAAATGACAATAATTCTTGAAAACTCACCACATAAATAGAGGAGACGTGGGTTCAAACTACGGTTATATTGTCCGACCTAGCTATTTCCAAATTTTTATCGATTAAGTTAGAATTTGTGAACGCTAATTAAAATACTTTACTTTCATATACAACGACCTTTCTAAAATATATAAATGTACTTACTTTTTATATTAATGATAATACAGGAGTGTCACGCACAACCAATCATATATTCTAAATTGTCACGTTTAGCCCACATAAATTAAAAATCATTAATTAATGTGGCGATTCTAAATGTTTTGATTGGTTGTGTGTGCAAAATTGTTTTGGACTGTCAACCCATCACAATTAAACTCTTAATAAATTATATAAGTTTTACATTTCTTTTGGGTAAATTTTACATATTAATTTATTCGCGATAACTTTACATTCAATTTTTATATTTTATTAAAATTATTGAAAAGATAAATTATATTTTTTCTTTTAGGTGGAAAAGATAAATTATTTTGTTATAGATATACACACATGTATATGTAAATCCAATAAACAAAAAATTCTTTCAGGCTCTCTCAAAAAAAAAAAAAACTTTCAGGCAGAATCCTATGCATTTGTCTATGGGTTACGATCGAAAGGATAACAAATTAAAGGGAGAAGATTTTCTAAGAAAAAGAGAAAGGAAAAAGTGGTTTCTTAATGTATACGTGTGTCACATGTAACAAGTAACAAGTAACAAGGATTGATGGATGAGTATGTTGGGCACAAGTTCTTTAGCTAATTAACTTCATTAGCACTTATTTTCGAATCCTATCAAAATTGTTGTTGTTCTTTACTACTCGTCTAATGTTTGATCTCTTTACTACTCTTCAAATGTGTTTTCCATGCAAACAATATGACATAAGAGATAGATCTTTAAGTTCTTTAATTATTTGATTTAGAGTTTGATTTCTGAAAGGTATTTATGAAAAATATATATTACAATATGTTAACTATTTAAAAAATATCAACTACTTTGAAGAATCAGTCTCTAAAATTGTGAGAGTATCCTTTGTATATAAAAACTGTGTACATGTTGTTTTTTATTTTTTTAGTACATGTTCGTGATACAACCTTTCATTTTTATTGTCACGTTGAAATGAAAAAATGGGAAGATATGTAACCACGAAGGGGGGGACATCAAGACAGGTGATGCTTCTAAGTGCCATGCCTATGCGATGATCGTTCAAGACATCAAATATATCATATCTTCCCACAATTTCGCTATCCAACACACGCTCAGAGAAAGTAATCAATGTGCTGATTACATGGCCAAGCTAGGAGCTTCTTCAGATAACGGATTCTTGGTCCATTCGTCTGCTCCTCAGGGTCTCCTCGACATGTTAAGATGTGATGTCACGGGAACCTTCTTCCCTAGAGCTTGAGTTTTTGTTTTCTTTCTTGTTTGTTTTCCTTGTTTGTTTGTTAGC